>Ga0255780_10000454_pt1 | contig 39300 bp, 26 predicted proteins | sample 071ome_32_FD_179978 | JGI IMG/M metagenome (GOLD analysis project Ga0255780, IMG submission 179978) | Coastal salt marsh microbial communities from the Groves Creek Marsh, Skidaway Island, Georgia - 071405AT metaG (version 2) | ecosystem: Environmental > Aquatic > Marine > Intertidal zone >... | reverse complement strand
TCAGCCTTACCTGCAACTATTGTTGCTATCCGAGTGTGCAGGGTGCCCCGATGACAAACAACATACCCTCACAGATGAACGCAGATATTGGGTATAAACCAAGATTTTATCTCTTCAAAGGGATTCACCAAATAGTGTCCTAAATTTCAGTTGCCATTCGAATGGATCTTCCTTCTATATCTGCGTCATCTGCGGATAAACTGCATAGACACGGCTTAGTCGCCGAGAGCATCCAAAGCGGATGCCAAATCCGACAAACCTCCATCAGGTGTCACCTCCGGCTTGGGGGACAAGACTTGACGAATATAATCCAATCCGGTCGTCACGGATTTAACAGACTTGGGCAAGGTCGCTCCGGCGGCATTAGGATGCCCGCCACCATGCAATTTGATCGCAACGTCGCGGGCTTTTCCATTTCGACTGCGCAGACTCACCCCGTATTGATAAGGCGCTCGTCGTGAAACAGAGAGCAGCACTTGGTCCGCAAGGGCCGGATCCTTCAACAATTGATTCATGATCACATTGTGATTACCAATCGCAAGATCCACAGAGGACACACCGGGCGCCAGGGTTTCCAGATGACGCTTGGCCCAATCCAAACCAATCGGATCTTCCACGGATCGCTTCACTTTCATGACTTCAAGCAAAGGGTGATCCAGCAGGGACTCAAGACGACCTTCGAGCAGTTTCATCAACGGATGGAAATGATACGCCTTGACCAATTCGGCATAGTCACAGGCCATTTCAAAGTCGGGATCCGATTCCAGGAACAAATCGGCCACGTTTGTCAAATGAACCAAGCGTTCCAGTTCGGGATTTCCAATGCCTTCCTTTTCCAATAAATCGTAACAAAGTCTGGCAGCTGATTTCTCGGTGGAAAAAACATACTTGGCTCGCTTGGGCAAATGAGGCGATGGGTGATGATCCACCACAACCCAATCCTGACGATCCACTCGACCGTCCATACTCAAATCACATACCCAGGCAGACCGCTCGGTCATCTGCCTGTTTTGCCATTGCGGCAAATGATAGGCCGCCAGCGGCACATCGACTTGAAACAGGTGTTGGGCCAGTCGCTTTAGCAGGCAACCGGAAACCAATCCGTCCAAATCACTTTCGTGCGTCAATATGATATCTGGTTTAGGAAGTCGGTCCATGGGGAGGGAACCTATCATTCAAGACAACATAGACCAACCTAAAAACATGAAACCTTGTCTCCTTTTCGAGGACCTGTAATGCTCAGGCATCATGAGCATTCGCTACACAGCCGAGTCCTTAAAAACTTTTGCCGGCAAACTGATGGTTCAGGCCGGTATTGATCTGGAAAAAACCGATGTCATTGCCGAAATCCTGCTCGAAGGAGATCTCATGGGACACACCACCCACGGGCTTCAAATGCTGGTTCCCTACCTCAAAAGCGTGGAAGCCGGCCAGATGCAATTAAGCGGTTCTTGTGAAACCATTCGTGACACAGGAAACAATCTGGTCATTGACGGTCATTATCTGCCCGGTCCATGGCTGGTTTGTCATGCGCTGGATCTTGCGGCAGAGCGCATGGAAAAACATGGCGTCGTCACCGTTGCCATCACACGCAGCCACCATATCGCCTGCCTTCAGGCTTACCTGCCACGGGCGACATCCAAAGGATGGATGATGACCTTGATGAGTTCGGATCCATCGGTGGCGACTGTGGCGCCTTTCGGCGGGATGGAAGCGCTCTACACCCCCAACCCCATTGCAGTCGGCATTCCCACATCCGACGTGCCCATCCTGTTCGATTTCTGCACATCGATCACCAGCAACGGTCAATGCATGCGTTCCCATAAAGAAGGCAAGCCGTTGCCGGGAGAATGGATTCAAGATGCCCGGGGAAATCCAACCAGCGATCCCGGCGCGCTGTTTACCAATCCGCCAGGAACCATCTACCCGCTGGGCGGAGCTGAATACGGGCACAAGGGATTTGCGTTTGGTCTGTGGGTGGAAATGATGACAGCCGCATTGGCCGGGCACGGTCGATCCGAGAAACCGGATAAATGGGGCGCATCAGTGTTCATTCAACTCATCGATCCCGGCGCTTTTGGCGGAACGGAAGCATTCCTTCGAGAATCAGATTTCTTCGCAAAAGCCTGCCGCGACACCCAAGCGGTCAACCCCGACCAACCCGTCCGGCTGCCCGGCGAATCGGCCTGGCGCAAACGCCAGGAACAATTAACTCAGGGCGTGCAACTCCACCCGGGCATTCTGGAGTCGCTTGGAGCCTGGGCTGAAAAGTGGAACATCCCTTTACCGCATCCAATCGACTGAAACACCATTCCCTAATCCAAAATCTCATGAATCTGCACTGGCGAACTCCCTTGCAGTTGACAATCCGTGTTGACTCCATGTCCATGCTGGGGTGCGATTAGATGTGCGGGGTGAATGGATTTTTGTTAACCACGGAGGACACAGAGAGCACAGAGATAACACTTTTTACACTAACTTATTGCTACTCTCTTTGAGCTCTGTCCTCTGTGGTTTTGATAGGTTTACCCCGTGGAAATAATCGCGCCCCCATGATGGAACGGCAGTTTCAAGATGTTGACATTTATAAGGTAAGACGCATAATTGGCTCCTTATGAATTATTATGTTCGGCAAGATAAGGAGGGCGAAGTGATGGGGCCGTTTTCTGGTTCAGTCATCGTCTCCAACATCGAGTCCGGCATTCTCTCTCCCGACGTTCTTGCCACCACCGATCTAGGCGAATCAAAACAACAGCTGGAACCATTTCGTCGATGTGATTGGTTTTCTGTTTTGAGGATTCCTGAAGTAGAACGTTTTCTAAACATCGAAGCGGATGATCCAGCCCCAGAAAACGCACAAGATAAATCTCGCATGCCGATTCAGATGAAAGCCATTTCTGGATTTTACATCCTGGTTGCCCTTGGCTACATCTGGGCCAATGTCATGCAATTGACAGGCATGGTTCGGGTCTCAAATCTGCCGACACCCATTTTCGGTATCCTTACTTTTGTGATGTGGCTTGGCATCGCTTTTTGCATCATCTCACGCGTTCGTTGGGGTTGGCACTTTTGCTTGGCCGCTCTGTCAGTGGAATTATTGAAAGGCATTCAAACATTCATTCACAACGATTTGGCAAGCTGGCAAATGAATGCAATGAGTGCCTTACTCCCCGTGATCATAGGATATTATCTACTAAAGCATCGTCGTTATTTTTCTGAAGCACCATTGAAAGGGCGTGCTTGAACATCACCATGGTGTTTGAATTCACCATTTTCAATTCACTATTCCACATTCTCGCAAAGCGAGCCTACCAGACTTCCACCGGACCTTTGGGAACTGGAATGTGCTCCCGCTTTGCAACTGCCGGTTGATCCTCCATGAAACTGGGCTGTAGATTGTGGGGCTGATAGCGAGGCTTCAGCTCACCGGTTTCATCCAGGAACTGCAAACGCCACTCGAGGTAATCCTCAAGAATCTCCTCAAACTCATCGCGCGTCTTCAACATGACCACCCGTTTGTTGAATTTGTTGGCGGGACCGAACTGCTTGGTATACCACGGCGCCACTTTTCGGAACATCATGCACCCCTTGCCTTCCCCAAACACCTCCACCATCAAATCCAGATGACGCCGCATCACGTGCAGCCTTTCATCGAACGTCGGGGTGGATGGCAGTTTACCGGTTTCCAGATAAATTTGGGTGTGTTTGAAGATCCATGGATTATAAAAAGCTCCACGCCCCATGGAAACACCGTGACATCCCGTACGATCGATCATGTGTTTGGCGGACTCGGGAGTGGTCACGTCTCCGTTGCCGATGACAGGGATGGTTTTGACCGCTTCCACCACCTTGGCGATACCGTCAAGATTGACCACCCCACTAAACCCTTGCTCACGAGTGCGTCCATGGACGAATACAGCGGCAATTCCGGCATCCTCCAACACGCGGGTTAATTCAGGAGCGGTCAGGTTCTCGTCATCCCAACCGAGGCGCATTTTGGCGGTGACCGGTATCTTTAAGGAGTCCACCATGGTGCGCACCAGTTTGGCGGTCCGTCCCAACTCGGTCATCATGGCGGAACCACCGCCCACACGCACAACCTTGCGCACGGGACATCCCATGTTGATATCCACCGAATCCACGCCCTGTTCCTGCAACCAAAGCGCCGCATCCCGCATCTCCTCGGGAACCGCCCCGAACAACTGCACGGCCAGAGGAGAATCGGCCGCATTGGTTTCAATCAACGCCAAAGCCTTGCGATTGCGTTCGATCAGGGAGCGCGCATTGACCAAATCCGTCGTCGCCAAATCAAGCCCGCCAATCTCCCTCACTGTCAGGCGAAAAGGCAAATTGGTGTAACCTGCCAAAGGAGACAGGAACAAATTCGATTTCAGTTGTAGCGACCCGAATTGCATGTACAGCAAAGAAACATCCACAAAATCCATTGGAATTCAAGCTCTGTAGTCCCTGAAAAAACGAAGCTTGGGAATGATCAGCTATACATTTACCTATTTTTTGAAATCTATAGGAACCATGGAGCCCCAACGGCAACCGATGAACCTCATTGTTTCACTTCATGTTGGATACAAAACAATTTAACGCCATCAACCTACAAGATACCGTCTTGGCATACAACGTCGCCACAACTGCACTTCCTTCCAGTCCCATCCAGTAAATCCTGTTAATCTCGCAGATCCCGCAATTGCGGAGGCTGTCTAAAAAAGACCTCCCATCCTCTCAGAATCACCATTATTGGCAATCGTCGAAAAATATGCCAAAAATAACAAAAATGTCATCAAATAGAACGTGGCGTTGTCACTCTAACAGGCATATGAGGTATCGATTTGGAAAATTAATGAGCATTGGGCTGATCTGGATGAGCCTGGCGGCGTCCGGACTGCAGGCAGCTGAGACCCAGGTTTCCTTGTGGTTGGACAAAAACCAGGCGGTCGCCGGAGGCTCGGTTTTGGCGGGTGTACATTTCAAGCTGAAAGAAGAATGGCACACCTACTGGCGTTACGGAGGGGACGCAGCTCAACCACCCAGCATCTTCTGGTCACTCCCTGAAGGCATCGAAGCCGGAGCCATTCGCTGGCCGTTGCCGGTGAAAGAGGAGTCGTTCGGTCTCTATTCCTATTCCTACCATGACGAGGTGACTCTGCTCGTGCCCTTGAACCTGTCCGGCGACCTGAAACCCGGTCCCATCGAAATCAAGGCTGAGGTGTCCTGGCTGGAATGCAAGGAATCCTGTGTCCCCAAAAACGGCAACGTGACGGCCACATTGACCATCGGTGATTCCGATCAGGCATCGAACCAGGCGGCGCCCCTGGCCGAGTGGAACACAAAGGTCCCCCCCACAGTCAAAGACCTCAAACTGAAAGCGGACTGGTCGGAAAACGTGGCAGAGGATGAGCGTAAATTGACCTTTGAACTGGCAACGGATCAGGACGTTTACTGGAAAGACTTTTACCCTCACGAAAGCGAATCCTTTGAAATCGGAGGAGCCACCGAGCTTGGCGCTCCGGACGACAAACCGCTCCGTTTAACCAAAACCCTCCTCAATTGGGAAGAAACCTGGCCCAAACAAATCAGCGGTGTGGCTATTCTGGCAAAAGTGGATGGTTCCGAAACCACAAGCTACGAGGTGACTGTTGAACTGGGAAAAGATTTTGCCGCAGGATCACCCGAAGAATCAGCAGCCCCATCAACGACTGAAGAGCAAGCATCCACCACATCACCACCCGCGACGGAAACCTCGGGCGGGCCGGGATATCCTGTCATGCTTTTGTTTGCGTTTATCGGAGGTTTCATCCTGAATTTCATGCCCTGTGTCCTCCCTGTTATTTCATTAAAAATCCTGGGCTTTGTGCACCAGAGTAAAGAAGCCCCCAAACGTATCTTTCACCTCGGTCTGTTGTATGGCATGGGAGTGCTGTTTTCATTCTGGATCATGGCAGGACTGGTCATTGGAGTGCAATCTGCCGGTAAATTGGCCAACTGGGGCATGCAATTTCAAAACCCCCAGTTCCTGGTGCTCATGACACTTCTCGTCACACTGGTAGCCTTGAACTTTTTTGGCGTGTTTGAAATCACCGGCGGACGTCTGACCGGAGCCGCCTCGGCGGTTGCTTCCCGGGAAGGCAACATGGGAGCTTTTTTCAATGGCGTTTTGGCCACCGTTCTGGCCACACCCTGCACCGCGCCGTTCCTGGGATCCGCCCTCGGATTTGCATTCACCCAACCTCCCATGGGAATCCTGCTCTTTTTCACAACAGTAGCGCTGGGGCTCGCGTTTCCATACGTGCTGCTGAGCTGGAATCCAGCCTGGCTGGGCATTCTGCCCAAACCCGGTGCGTGGATGGAACGATTCAAGGTGTTCATGGGTTTCCCCATGATCGCCACCGCCATCTGGCTGTATACCATCGCACGACTGCACTTTGGTGAAACGGGTGATTTATGGTTGGGCATGTTGATCGTGGTGGTCGCGCTCGGAGCATGGGTTTACGGCGAATTTGTTCAACGTGGCAGCAAGCGAAAAGGATTGGCCCTGGGAATCAGCCTCGCATGCCTCGCTCTGGCTTACGGTTGGATCCTTGAAAAAGAACTCAACTGGCGTCACCCGATCGATCCCAACGCCAAGGCAGATGCAAAAACAATCCAGGGCAAAAATGGCATCGTCTGGCATCCCTGGTCGGAGGAAGCTGTGGCAGGCGCTCGCAAAGAAGGCAAGGTGGTCCTCGTCGATTTCACCGCCAAATGGTGTCAAAATTGCCGCGTCAACAAAAAGACCAGCATCGAAATCGAATCTGTCCGCGAGAAGCTGGCCACTGTTGATGGCGTGACCATGCGGGGAGACTACACCTTTTATGATCCGGAAATCACCAGGCAACTGCAAAAATACCAACGCAGCGGTGTGCCCCTGGTGCTGATCTTTCCACCTGATGCGAATGCCGATCCAATCATTCTTCCGGAACTACTCACACCTGGCATCGTGCTGAATGCATTGGATCAGGCAGGCCAAAAAGGATAGACATCCAAGGGCGCTATGTATGTTCGGTTGTTCAGAGATGAGAATCGTAAAATGCCAGAAGATCTCAATCCTCAGGCAATCACAGAGTTAAAAATCTGGCACTGTAAATACCGAACGTTGGAACCTCTAAAAGCATTCATCAATCTTCGCACACTGATCATAGCCACCTACCCGGATGACAACCTGGATTTGTTAATTCCGTTAATAAATCTACGTTATCTCCGCATCTTGCATCTCCCCAAAGTGAGCGATCTTTCCCCGCTGGAACATTTGAAAGAACTGGAAACCCTGTCGCTGGAAACACTTCCCAGCTGGGATGCCTCTTCAAAAGCAACCGAAGTTCAATCCTTAAATCCCATCACCAAACTCCCAAAGCTCAGACACCTTCAACTCTTTGGCGTGCGTCCACCCGATCGCTCATTAATGCCCCTAGCAGAATGCCCCAACCTGACAACAGCCAGGTTCCACAAATACACCAAGACAGAAATAAAGCATTTTTTTGAAATGACTCGCATTGTCGATAAAGCAAATCAGGAAGCAGATTGTAGCAATCAAGATCCAAAACCGCCCGCTTCTTGGGGAAGAGATATTGTTTTAAAGAGAATGAAACACTGACGGTCCAGTCGTGTAATAGAATGTATTACCTATGAAGAATCTAACTTTGATCCTTGGTTTGACAGGAGTGTGCCTGATGGGCTGCAGCACACCGCGTTCTGGTTTGAACAGGCTCGAGATGGCTTCACCCGATTTCATCCCCCGCACTCAGGAGAAAGAGCAAATCGTATTGAAAGCAGAGGGCCAATCCGGTCAATCATATGTTGCGGATCTGAACGTAGACGGATTTCAGCAGACGCTTCACGCCAATACATCAGGAGAGATCCACCTCGAGGCGTGCGTCATCTATGGCACGATACAAAAGAAAAGAGGTTCCGGAACCCTGACTTTCACCATCCAGCCTGAAGGAGAGAAACCAACAAGAAGTGTAGGATTTGGCAAATTAAAAGGCCAGGGAGACCGACTTTACTTCGGCTACCACAACGGAGAAGTAGAAGTGGCACATTGAACACCCTCACGTGGAAATATATCTTACTCAGATCCCTTTGGGTTTAACTCTTTCACCTGATGTCCATTGTTGGACACGCATAGAGCATGCTTTCTCAGGAAGACGCGCTCGATTGCTCTGCATGAGCTCCAAACATTGCAGTGCTCGATGAACGGATATCACGTCTCGCCAAATCAATATATCCAAAATCCAAAGCATGCCCCTGACAGTGACACCCAGTCGCTTTGCCGCCAAACGCAAAGCTCCGTCTCCAGTCATGAGAATGGCCCCAATCCGTTGAGCGTATATCAAGGAAGCGGCATCGGCAAAGCTCACTTTATGTTCAATCATAATTCTTTGAACACTGAAGAGCCAGGATGCAGCTTCATCTTCTTCAATCGAATGCACCTTTATCATCCCTTGATCAATCAGGGATAAAATGATCGCAGCCTGGCTTCCGATCCGCATTTCATTCAATACCGAGTCGGTCACATGCGTTTCAATGTTCAGATCGAACCATTCTTCAATCAAGCCACCATGAACCAGATCGATGAGAACACTGGAGTCTTTGACTGCGATACAGACGGAATCCACTTTTACTTAAATGTCATTTTATCCAAATCATGGTGAAGTTCCGCGATCGATTGGTGCAGGTAGGCCGCCGCTTTGGATTCGCTGATTCTTTGCTCTACGACCCCCCTATGGACCAGTGTGCGAAAACGTGAGTAAGATTCCGACCCCGTGTAAACAGACGCCCCCGGTTCACCTACCCGGCGCCAACCTTGCGCATTTGCATATCGAAAAAAGGACCGATAAGCTGAGTCAGTGATCAATTCTAATTGTTTGGCCCGATAAACGATAGCCATCATGGAAGCGCCAAAGTGAGCTTTAAATTCGAGCAACTCCGATAAGTCAATGCAGGTACGCTTCCCAAACGCGTCTCGGAATGATTCCTCGGGTAGTAACAACTCACCGGCAAATTGCCAAACGATTTTTTCTTCTTCTCTTTCACTTACTTCATCAGGGATTTGAAGAATGATATGGGCCAGTTCATGGACCTCCGTCATGCGTTTTCTGGGAATGTCCTGATTGAGCCATCGAGCGATCACGACTACTGGGCCCTGAGTGGTTTCAGCGGAAAACCCATCAAACGTTCGATCAGAGATGGGAAGTTCAAATACCTTGATCCCTCGAAGTTCCAATAGCTCATGCATGTTCGGAAGAGGATCAGAGCCCAACTGCCACACGGAACGCAGCCTTTTTGCCAGACTCCTCACATCATCCGGTTTGGTTACTTTTCGGTTTGGCAAAGGATGACAAAAAGGCCTGCGGGCTTCCATGATCTCCTCGATTTCCCAGTATCGCTCAAAAAAGTCCAATGCTTGATCCTGAATGGCCCTTGTCCTGGAAATAGAAAGTTTGGAATGCTTTCTGTAACGCACACGATCGAGAGTTACGTGGATGGGTCTGACAAAAAAATCCAACGGCTGATGCAAAGCTTGAGACAAGGCGTTCAACGCCTTGCTACCAGGAAGCATCACACCTTTTTCATATCTTGCAATGGCATTATGGGACACCAAACCATCGGTAGCTTCAGCAACTCCCCGCAGCGATAACCCAGCCATACCACGCGCCTGTTTGAGTCTTCGCGCAAAGGTAATCTTGAGTTCAGAATCCATGTTTACAAAATGGATCTTTTTCGAATTTTGTCAACACATACCAACTGATCAACATTTGTTGTCTACCTTTTCCTTGAAAGATATCTCATTAAAAGACACCATCACATAGTCATGCAGAACCAACTCATAGCATTGATCATAGCGAAGTTTCTCATTCTCATTTCTTTCAACATCAGCATCCAAACTCAGGGCCAGAATACCCTGTCAAAAGATTGGTTACTACCAAAGATAGCTACTCAAATGCTTCGTGAATCGGAGTATGAACTGACAGTGAGCGGTGGAACAGGGAGTATCGGTAGTTCCAAAATGGCAGATCAGGAACTCGGCTATCGAAGCTCGATCAGCTTCGTAGAGTGCGAGAAAGGTTTCATTCCAGATTTGGTGAAAAAAGCATTCTCGGACGGATTCGAGAACGCACGTAAAAATGGATTATTGGACGGAGACATCTCATGCACCAGCGCGGGAAGTGAAGATTCCCCCTGGGTTTCGCATCATTGGCAATACATGTCTTCTTCCAAAGGGATTATTGGATCCCTGATTGTTTGGTTTCCGGATACCAAGCAGGAACGCATGAAGATGATCATCGTAGTAGACGAACGCCGCGCCGACCAGTAATTCACTGCTTCAACTCATCCATTTTCGACAGGAATTGCGTTGCCTGTTCGGATCCGCCCTGGGAGGCGCGTTGAAACCATTGACGGGCTTGTTGGAGGTCTGTTTCCACCACGTCTCCTTCAACATAAAAGGTCCCGACCGCACATTGTGCATCCACAACGCCTTGTTCGGCGGCTCGTTGATACCACTGGAATGCGAGCACTCGATCCTGCGGGATGCCCAAGCCTTCGTCATATAAAAGCGCCAGATGAAACTGAGCTTTGGCGTGTCCCAGATTGGAGGCGTGATCATACCATTTGGCGGCTTCGATCAGATTTTTGGGAACACCTTGCCCAAGTTCGTGCAACACTCCCAGATTGAACTGGGCGACCAAATTCCCCTGCTCGGCGGCCTGAATGAAGAGTTGAACAGCGCGCTCGGGATCAGGCGTTATCTGTGTGCCTTCAACGAGTAAAGTAGCGACTAGCATGCGTGATTTCTCATGTCCCTGCTCCGCGGCTTTGGTCAACCATTCTGCCGCCTTTTCGGCATTGGGAGTCATGTCACCTTGCATGTCAGCTTTGCCCAGCAGCATCAATCCCAGATTGTATTGGGATGCAATGTGACCATTCTCAGCGGCGACGGTCGTCCATTGAATGGCTTTGGCGGCATCGGCAGGCACCAGCTTGCCTTCCTGATAGATGGCAGCGAGTCGCAATTGTGCAGGCCGCACCCCTTGTTCGGCAGCTTGTTGATACCAGGCGATGGCCTGCTCGATATCCGCTTTGGACGAGCTTTGCTCAAAAACAAAGGCCAAATTGTAAAGCGCCATGGGGTCTCCCTGAGCAGCGGCTTTTTTAAGGTAATCGACCGCTTTGCCAAGGTCCTGTTTCACCCCTTCACCTTTCAGATAACGCCATCCCACTTCAGCCTGGGCACGTGGATCATCCGCATCGGCGGCTTTTTGAAAATGTTTCATCGCCAGATTGACATCCCGGGAGATTCCTTTGCCATCGGCGTAAATGCGTCCCAATCGATAAGAGGCGTTGATGTTTCCCTGGTCGGCGGCCTTGCGATACCATTCCACCGCAGCTGCAGGATCGGCTTCTCCTCCCTCGCCGGATTCAAGCAACAATCCCAAGTTAAACTGAGCCCTCGTATCGCCCCGGCTTGCAGCCAAGTGAAACCATCGTTGAGCTTCGTTGAGGTCAACGCTCACACCCTCGCCCTTGGAGTAAACCACGCCCATTTTGAACTGAGCAGGCAAGATCCCCTGTTCGGCGGCCTGACGATACCAGTTCACCGCTTCCTCCATATCCTGTTCCACCCCTTTGCCTGCCTCATACATGTTCGCCAGGTAAAACTGGGCTTGTATGTGTCCCTGGGAAGCCGTCTTGCGATACCAACGGGCTGCTTCGGCAAAATCCTGCGCCACGCCCTGACCGGAAGCATAGGATTGCCCCAGCTTGAGTTGGGCTTCTGGGTGATCCTGATCCGCGGCGGCACGGAACCATCGGATGGATTCGGCGGCATTGGTTTCCACTCCGTGTCCGGTCAAATAACTGAGTGCAACCTGATATTGATCCTCGGCATCCCCGCGTTCGGCATTGAGCAGGCGTCCCTTGAACAAATCTTCAGGTGAAATTTGCAGCAACAACTCGTCCAGCAATGTTTGCGCTTCCTTGTTGCCCTGTGCGGAGGAGAGTTTGATCCATAAGTAAGCCTCCGGAACATCCTGCTGGATGCCATCGCCTTCAAGAATCGATCGTCCCATATGGACCTGCGCCCGTGCATCCCCCTGAGCAGCGGCCAGAGCGAAATAACGTAGGGATTTGGCAGGATCCTGACCAACTCCCAGGCCGTTACGGAAAAAGATTCCCATGTTATACTGCGAGGTGACATCCCCCTGATCGGCAGCAGCCTGAAACAAGCGGGCAGCTTCCTTGTAATCCTGTTCCACGCCAAATCCTTGCACATACAAAACACCAAGATTGTACTGAGCGCTCAAATGTCCCTGTTCGGCTGCCTTTTCGAACCATTGAGCAGCAAGACGGAGGTCTTTTTCAACCACCCGACCATTGAAATAAGCCAATCCAAGACTGAACTGCGCACGCACATCTCCCGCCTCTGCCAACTCCCTGAGTTTGGCCGGGGTGGCTGCGGCGATTTGGGATTCGGTCATTTCCGCACCTGAAGCTTCCTGAGCAACAAGATGCATCTTGCCCACCGACAGCGCATGGATGGCAATCATGGCAAGCAGCACGGACAAGCACCTGAGCCAGGTCTTCCATACTGATCGATTGGGCTTATTGCCGTTATTTTGAATCATGTGACTTTAATGTTTGAATGATAACAATCCCTTACGCCAGGAACCTCTCAACAAGACACGATTCACGGAGCATTGGATGCCACCATTGAATCACAAGGACTACCATAACCGCCTCCGCCCGGGGTTTCAAGGATCAGCCTGTCTCCAGGTGAAACTTCCGTACCACAGACCGGGGCCAGTTCCACCTCCCCACCCTCCTGACGCACCAGTCGCTGACGCCCGGTTTTGCCAGCCAAACCGCCGTTCATGCCATAGGGTCCGGATGTTCGATGCTGAGTCAAAAGCGAAAGAGCAAGAGGTTCCAAAAATTCCAATGTCCTCACAATCCCATCCCCTCCCTTGTATTTGCCGTCTCCTCCGGAACCAGTTCGAATTTGGAATTGGTGCAAGCGCACGGGATATCGGTTTTCAAGGATTTCCGGATCGGTGATGGCTGTGTTGGTCATGTGGGTATGGACAGCATCCGCGCCGGCTCCCTGAGCGCTGGCTCCCGCACCGCCACAAACGGTTTCGTAGTAACTGACCTTGTCATTACCAAAGATGAGATTGTTCATGGTTCCCTGCGAGCATGCCATCACCTTCAACGCTTTGAGCAACAAGTCCACCAGCCGTTGACTCGTCTCCACATTGCCACCGACCACCGCCGGACACCGGTCCGGTTCCATATCGAACACAGGATTCAGCATGCAGCATGGCAGTGTGATTCTCACGTGTTGCAACAATCCTTCGTTCAAAGGAATGCTGTCTGTCAGCAGCAACCGCAACACGTATAACACGACGCTATGCACAATGGCAGGAGTCGCATTCAGGTTACCGGGATGAGTGGACGATGTCCCGGTAAAATCAAAAGCGGCCCCCATTTCGGACAAGGTGACCTTCACCTTGAGCAGCGCCCCGTCGTCCAAGGATTCTTCCGCTTGGTAAACACCCGGTTCAAACATGGCCAACCGCTCGGAAAGCAATTTCGACGCATGTTCCTTCACCGCTCGCATGTATCCCTGCACCGTTTGGAATCCGTATGTATCGACAAGAAATTGAAGCGCATTACCCCCTTTCCGGTTGGCGGCAGCCTGGGCTTGCAGATCGGCCATGTTATCTCCGGGGCTGCGCGAGGGGTATTCGGACTGAATCAAAATGCTCTCCAGTTCTTCAAAACAAGGTCTTCCCTCACGATACAGGTAGGTCGGAGGAATCACCACGCCTTCTTCCCCCAGGTGACCGGCATTGGGTGGCATGGATCCCGGACGGATGCCACCCAGTTCCGCGTGGTGCGCCCGGTTGGCCACAAATCCAATCAGGACATTTTTACGATCAAAAACCGGACTGATCACCGTCACATCCGGCAGGTGAGATCCACCATAACCCGGGTGGTTGGTCACGATCATATCTCCCGGCCTCAACTCAAAATCGGCCGCAACACGGCGCACGCACAAGCCGATGGCTCCCAAATGAACAGGTATGTGAGGTGCGTTCGCGATCAGTTCTCCCTCCGCATCCAGGAGCGCGCAGGAAAAATCCAACCGCTCTTTCACATTGGTGGAAATGGCCGTGCGCTCGAGCATCAACCCCATCTCCTCCACCAATTGGAAAAACCGATGCGTGAACAATTCCAATTCCATATCCCCGGCACAGGAAGAGGTATCCGCTGCCGGATCCTTTTGCTTTCCCACAACACGGTCTACTCGAAGGGTGCCCCCCGATCCCACGGACGCTTTCCAGTGGTGATCGATGGACAAAGTGCTGAAACGATCCTGAACCAAAGCCGGTCCCTGAATGTCATCCCCCGGAACCAACACGTCCCGACTGAACACCGGAATGCTCTGCCATGTTCCGTCGATGAAAGTTCTGATCGTCTTTCGTGGTTCAGCTGGACGAGATGATGCAAACACTTCTGATTCCACGTCAGGAAGACGCGTCGTGGACACGACACGAATGGAGACGATTTCAATCGGTTTGTTCTCGGGCAAATATCCATACACTTCCTCATATCGCTCGAGAAATGCCTGAATCAAATCCAGATCCGGATTCCAGTCCACAGACTCCGCTGTTTCCTGTCCAAGCAGACGCACTTGCACGATACAACGGGAAATCGACACCGAATCGGGATCCAATCCTTCCTTCAACAACGCTTGCCTGGCCTGCTCCTCCAATTCGCTCACAACATTTTCAAAGGAAGTTTGAAAGTCATCCCACACCTCCAACACCTGCTGTTCGACAAACCGTTCCATGCGGGCATGGGACAGACCATAGGCACTCAGCAATCCCGCTTCCGCCGGAAACAGGACCCGGTCCACGCCCAGCATCTCAGCGATACGACACGCATGTTGTCCGCCCGCTCCCCCGAACGCAGTCAAGGCATATTCGGCAGGATCATACCCTTCCCGGACGGAGATGCCTCTGATGGCATCGGCCATGCGTTCATTGGCAATTTCCAAAAAGCCCTGAAGCATGCTTTCGAGATTCAACTGACGTCGACGATCAGGATCCACACATTTAAGAACCTCCATGGCTGCGTGTGCCGATGCCTGCACATCGGCCGGAATGCCAAACAGGTCCGGATCTATGCGTCCCAGAAGCAGATTCACATCCGTGATCGTCAAGGGGCCACCCGCGCCATAAGCCGCGGGCCCGGGTGAAGCGCCGGCGCTTTCGGGCCCCACTTCAAAAACCCCATGATTGAAAGAACAAATCGATCCCCCACCAGCCGCGACGGTCTCAATCTTGAGGGAGGGTGACAGCAGACGCACCCCGCTGATGTGCTGTTCGAACTGGTAATCATATTTCCCGTCAAACCGCGCCACATCCGTGCTCGTCCCCCCCATGTCGAAGGCAATGGTCTTCTTCTCCCCGCACTGTCCGGAGACGGTGGCGGCTCCGACCAATCCACCGGCTGGACCGCTCAACAAACTGTCCTTGGCCGTGTAATCCTGTCTTGAAACAAATCCCCCCGCACTGGTCATGATGCGGAACGGCCCATCGCCCAATGCCTCTTCGACCTGATCGAGATAACGCTGCATCAGCGGGGTGAGATAGGCATTGACGACCGCTGTTTCGGCACGTGGCAGCACTTTGACAAAAGGCGCCAACTCAGAAGAACAGGAAACGTAGGTGATGCCACTGGACCGGAGGTATTCGGCCACCATGGCTTCATGCTGAGGATTTTTCGACGCATGAAGAAAAGCGATGGCGACGGTTCTGATTCCCTGTTCGATCAAGCGTTCAGCCATGGGCTTCAACTCGGACACCACAGGCGCTCTCAGCACATGCCCCCGGGCATCGAGCCGCTCGTCGATCTCCATTACAATATCATGCAACGGAAGTTTTTTTTGAATCAGTTGATCGAAGAGATGAGGTCGTTTCTGATCACCAATCCTCAACAGATCCTTGAACCCCTTTGTCACCAGAAAAGCCGTTCGATCTCCCTTCCGTTCCAACAAGGCATTGGTGCTTTTAGTCGTGGCCAAATGAAAAACGCAGGGGGGAAGTTTTTTGGAGAACGGGGTCAAGGTCACCACACGCGCAGCCAGAACAGGAGCTTCTTCATCAAAATCCAGTTCCACCAGATCGCCCATTTTCAAGGACCCTTTGGCTTGTTCCATCAGGTGACATGTTCCGTTCGCTGCGTGATGGGATTTGACGGTTCCGACCAGGGCGCTTGTTTCGGGCACAACCAGCCTTGCGCCATCCAGAAAACCATCGGGAACCTTTGCAGAAATACTCAGGCGAACCGAGTCGCCGTCGATCCCCCGAACAACAACGGCACGCAGCCGGCCGCTGCTCAGGACTTTGGCGCGTCGAAGGCGTCCCTCGGGGTTGCGGGCAAGGCAATCAGTAAAGGTTCCCCCCGTATCCACCCATATATGCCAGGTTTCAGTTGCTTTTTCCATGAATCGCGGACGCTACCGGGCGATGATTTCAAATGACGTTCTCCAACAGGACTGCGCCGAATGGATCAGCGCTCCGAGGTCAATGAATTGTAGACGATCTCAATCCAGCGCGATGTATTGATGAAACCCACACCCCAGGTCTTGTATTTTTCGTTCACTCCCGCTGCTTTGATTTGATCCAGCGATTTCCCCAGACTGATGGATTGCCGAACAGGATTGATGGTGTCCGACAACATGGTGGCGAAGCGGTCCAGGTCGTCCTTCGTCGCCAAATCGCCGTGTCCAGGTATGATCTTCACTTCCTCAGGCAAGTGATTGAGAACGGTGTTGACATTCTTCTGATAACCATCGGCACTCCCGCCACTTCCCAGATCAATAAACGGAAAGCGTCCGTTAAAAAACTGATCCCCCATGTGAATCACATTGGAACCGGTAAACCAAACAATGACGTCGCCATCCGTATGCCCCGGACCAAGATGAATCAAACGGATCTCTTCCCCGTTGAAATGCACCGAAGAAGCTTCACGAAAGGTGATGACCGGTAAGGCGGTTTTGGGAGTGTCCTTTTTCCCTTCCAATCGTTCCCGCACATTTTCGTGAGCAACGATGGTCGCCTTTTGACCGAAATGGGCATTGCCGCCGGTGTGATCCCCGTGCCAATGAGTATTGAGCACAAACTTCAAATCCCCCTTGCCCAGGTCCGCCAGTTTGGCTTCGATTTGAGGCGCAAGATTGGCGAACTGGTTGTCCACGATCAACAATCCGTCCTCCCCCACCGAGACAGCAATATTGCCACCGCGTCCTTCCAGCATGTGCACACTACCGGCGACATGGGTGGACTTGATGATCACTTCCTGCTGGGCGACGCACAGATGCGTCTGGAGAAAAACCACACAGCCCAAACATAGGAAAAACCTCAGAAAATCCCTGCTTTTACGTTTCAAAAACATCATGGGCGAGACCATACCACACGAGATCTGAAAGCATAGGAGAATCTCGGATTACAAATTGGCAGGAGTGCGGACAAGCTCCCATTCCAGCAATGCACTCCACTCGCCGACCAGGAAAGTTCGGGCTTTGATGGTTTGAACCGATTCAGCCGCGTTGATCGGACCACCATAACTCAGCGCAGTGGCGCTTTTTTCTCCCCCGATTTTTCGGGGATCCGATCCGTCCAGAGTGTAAACAATGTCACCGTTTGGAGCACTCAATGTCCATTGAGTATCCGCCCCCTCTCCGGATCGGGAAACGGTGGGGGGTTCCAGATCGGGATACAAACCTTGAGCGAACAATTGAGCCAGGACGATGTCCGATCGTTTCGGCAGATATTCCTCTCGAGTGTATTCAACCACTTTTCGCCAGTGCTCATCCCGACGCAGGGGAAGATCCTGATTATCACCGCCTCCGCCAAAAGCGGACCCCTCGGATTCTCCCCAGCGAGCGGATTCAGCGATGACCGCATCTTCAATTTGCTGGATCCGAAAATCAAACCGCTCAATCAAGCGATCCACGGTCAACACTCCTTGGTTAAAGAAATGTCGATGAATACGGTCAGCCACCCGCATCCTGCATTCAGAGTTTTCCAGGCATAGCTGCCAAATGTAAGGTGGATTGGTCGATGAAAAATCCTGTCCTGCCTTCAGGGAGTCTGACTGATCGATCTCTACATCCACTTTGGCCAGGATGGGCTCCGCATCACTGACGATGAACCGGAATCCATTCCTCTCGTCTCGATTGCGAAAAGCATACCAGTTATCAATACCACGAATCCCATCGCCACCTGACACAGGGGCGCCATCGTTTCCGGACCATTTGGCAATCAGCATGAAATCAATCAGATTGTCCACATCCAGCAAAACAATCCCTTCCGGATCATCCGTTCCATCGGGGTGTTTTCCCTGTAGCTTGAAATAAGCTTCATTGGAAGTCATACCCTCTTTCAGAGCGGCCACAAGTTCCATCCAGGCATCCATGTCCCCATCGATGGCAATCGTCTTATCCTCCTTTTTGCCGTGATTGACTTTGACCACATCAAAGTCTTTTTTCCTCCCGGCAGGTGAGCCGCCGCAAACGAAGCCTCAGGTCGTTCACAAGCATTGTAAAGCCCCCAGTAAACACTATTGATAAACAAGTGACAAAAATCTCCACGAGGGGACAAATGACCCATGGCGCGTTGGAGATCACTATTGAATTGGTCGGTGACATACAAACCAGTCTCTCCACTCTCATCAAGTTCCCAGCTGTCAGCCAGGGAAGCACGAAGATCCAGAGTGTCGAATTTTTTCACGCCGACTTCCCCGAACATAGGGTAGGACAGTTTGGATGGTCCGTATTCATCTCGAAAAAACAATCGAAATGAATGCTTGGGATGGACGATAGCCGGACGAATGCCACCACGAATGCGAATCCCGCAATCGACCTGAAATCCATCCGTTCCATCACCAATAAGATATTCCACCGAACAGGCTCTTTCCCACTGGCGCCTGCCTTCTTCTGCATGATGATAGATACCGCCATCCTCCCCAAACAAATCCTCAGCATCGATAACAATGGACATCGCCGGCAAATCGCGCAGCCCCTTCAGCAGGCGTGTTGCGACTTCGGGATTCTTCACCATTTCTGGATCCATCTGATAATCCAACGCATTCTCTCCACTTTTATCGAGACTACCAACAAGAGGCTGGCTGTCGGGAGATTGCTTCATCACATCATTCAAAAAGAGAAATGTAAGTGTTTCCATGTCCGAAGGATGATAACCCTCCTTGAAGGGCGCCACCCGAAACACCGTAGTGTGGTTCACTGGAATGGGAGCTTCGTAAATCATCCCATGATCGGATCTTGGTTGTGAACCATCCAGTGTATATCGAATCACAGCATCTGCCGTCGGCGTATTGAGCGTCCATTCAAAGGGTGCGTCCATGAATCCATGGTCATGACTCATTTCAACATTCTCGACAAATCCGTACAGGATATCACCGTTATCAGCCCCGGGGGTTGGCTCCAGGAAAAAACTTTCGTAATCCTCCAAAAACTCTCCGGGTTTCCAATCCGAGGCGATGCCATAGGACACATCACTCTGTTGAGACGGATAGGTCGTTCCAAAACCATGCACCACCTGACGAGGTTCCACGGACACCAGCGCGAGAAACTCTCCCTCATTGCTCAATTTGAAATCGGCATGGAGTTCCCCTCCCGCTTCTTGCCGATCCTTTCCGGAAGCAAATATCATTTGATATTCTCCGGCGCCCAATAAAACTCCCGGCAAGGGCCACACCGTCTCGAGTTGCCTGTCCTGTGTCAGAGCAAATGCGGACAAGTCGACGGGTTCCTGTCCCGGATTAAAAATTTCGATCCAATCCAAACGATCATCATCCTCGTCTTTTAACCCCTGATCATTCGCAGCAAGAAATTCGCTTATGATTAAAGCAGGAACCTCGCTCGAACCAGTGTAAGAAGCCGCTCCGGTTTGAGAGGGGACTTTCATACTCCGTCCTGCCGGTTGTCGAGCAGCGGTTTGCGCAGGAGGTTTTTCCTGACGATCACAGCCCACAATTCCCGTCGATATTGCCGAAAAAAACAACCAAAAGTCGAAAGAGCCAAATTTTTTCATTACTCTCATCATACCATTCCAACCGGAAAGTGGTTTCAAATAGCTTTCTCCTTGCGTGAATAAAATCAAATCGAACGCCGAGCTTAAAACCCTCACATTCAAAATCAAGCAGCAATACATCACTATGCACGGCACACACCCAGCAGCATCATTCGCTAAAGGAAAAATGAGCAAATCCTTTCAATATCGATCCCCATCCACTTCGCAAAACGAACTTTTCCCCATATCCAGATCCCCCGGAAAAACCAAACTCCCTCAATCTATCCTGTCCAAACAAAAATCTGGTTTCAACATGCGGGCATGTTACATTGATGGCGAAGTGAGAGATCTAAGTCAGAATATCAAACAAACGGTCACGAAACCATGGGGGTGGCTGGGATTCATCGCGCTGTTTCTTTGCCCCACGCTTCATAGCTCCGAAATCGATACCCAGATCGGCAAAAAGGCCCCGGCATGGGAGTTGATCGACCTGAACGGCAAACCGGTCAATTCAGAAAAATACCAAGGCAAAGTCATCGTCCTGAATTTTTGGGCCACCTGGTGTCCTCCTTGCCGTGCCGAAATGCCGGACTTCATGAAGCTCCATAAAGCATTCAAAGACAAAGGAGTCACTTTTCTGGGAATCAGTCTGGATACCGGCCTCGGCCCGGTCAAACGCTACGTGCGCACCGAAAAGGTCAACTACCCCATCCTGATGGGCAACTCAAAGATGGTGGCTGACTATGGTAATTTCTCCGCCATACCCCAAACCTTCGTCATCGACACCGAAGGTCGCATCAACAAACAGTTCATGGGCCTGGTCAAATTCGACAAACTGGAAAAAGTAATCCTGTCCCTGATCGATGCCCCCAGAGGATTGGGAGAATCAAAAACTTCAGGCGAAGCCGCTGAATGAACATTCCTGGCTCCCCAAGGTAGAACGTGGCAGCCTGTCCCGCGACTGCGCGGATCCCCGGCGCGCCTCCTTGTGGCACCTGTAATTTCGTTCAACTTCCGTTTTAGAAAGCCTGCAATTCTCAATAACCTGCTACTTTCGAAGCACGCCGATAAGGCTTACGCGATGCATCCACGTCAGGGTTTCCTTTGGATGGTGTTTTTAAGCATGTAAGCCACAAGGTGCGGACCGGGACGGTCCGATCTACCTGCAGTGCTTTCCCAAACGCAAATCACCAGTTGCAATTTCGATTCACTTCCGTTCTGATGGTTCCGATTCAGGACGTTGCCTGTTTTGATATGAACAAAAACTCAGTCATGCAAATTGGACACCACGGTCAAACTCCAAAGACCATTCCCGTTATCGGGCATGGTTCGTCACAGGCGGACCGTTGACACATTGTGGACAAAGCACTCGTCATACTCCGCTTTAGCTGGCCGTTTCTACGTCCCTACAAGACACGCCTCTGGCTCTCGATAGCCGCAGCGCTTTGTTTTGGCGTGTCCAATGCCCTCGTTTTATGGACCATCAAGGCCGTACTCCACCGCCTCGAACCGGAGCCACCCAAAGAACTGGTCGTAGAAGAACTTCCTAATGAGGTCCCCAACCAAATAGAAGAAGACACGACTCCGGAAGGCGTGGGAAGCCAATTGGTGGAATGGATCAAATCCCGTGAGGATCACCTGAAAGCATACTCCGACACACTAGCCGAACAATGGTTACCCGGATTCGGCGAACCACTAACCACCCGACACATCATCGGGGCCTGTTTACTGGTACCACTCGTGGCAGGTTTTCGTGGGAGCATGGAATTCCTGTCCAAATACGGCATCAGCTGGGTCGGTGAACGCGTGGTCAACGATCTTCGAATCAAGGTATTCAACACCCTGAGCGGACTGTCACTTGACTACTTCAACAAAGCCAAAATGGGAGACATGCTCACGCGCATCAATGGGGATACAGCCATGCTCCAAATGTGCCTGAGTTCAGGCGTGCGCAACAGCATCACTTCTCCCATGACCGTGATGTCGGTATTCATCCTGTTGCTGATCCTGGACTGGCAACTGACCATGACACTTTTCCTGATCCTGCCTTTTGTGCTCATCGCCATCCTGGTGTTCGGCAAGAAAGCACGCAAGGCGAGCAGAAAAGCCGTTGAAACCAATGTCACCCAATCCAGCCTGATCGTTGAAATGTTGCAATCCATCCGAGTGGTCAAAGCATATGGATTGGAAACCTTGCAAACCTCCCGATTTGGCACGCTCTCCCGCCGACTCTTTGGTCACACCATGAAGACCATCCGGTCTCAGGAAAAAGTGGGACCGCTGGTGGAATTCATGGGAGTTGCCGCCATGGGTGGTCTCATCCTTTTCGTGGTGGCAACCGAACGCAGCATGTCGGACATGGTGGTGTTTTTTGCCGGATTGGCCACCTTTTATTCACCGGTCAAAAAATTGGCAAACCTCCATGTCATGATCGAGAAGACCAGCATCGGTGTGGATCGTTTGATGCGCGTATTGGAGGAAAAACCAACGGTCATTGAAACGGCCTCTCCAGTTCCGCTCACTCAATTCAACGAATCACTCCGCTTCGAAAATGTATCCTTCGCCTACGATCAAACCAAGGTATTGGACAAGATCAACCTGAACATACCCCGTGGTCAAAAGCTGGGCATTGCTGGCGAATCCGGATCCGGCAAGAGCACCTTGATCAACCTGGTCTTTCGATTCTTTGACCCGAGCGAAGGCAGTGTCTCATTGGATGGAACCGACTTTCGTCAATTCCGCCAATCAGACCTTCGCAAACAAATGGCCCTGGTCAGTCAGGATGTTGTTGTATTCGATCAAACCGTAATGGAGAACATCGGATGCGGTTGTGAGGACGCCACCGAAGCAACCATCCGCAAAGCAGCCAAAGATGCGCACGCCGATGGATTCATCCAAAAACTTCCGGAAGCTTATCAGACCATCCTGGGCGAACGAGGCACCTCACTCTCCGGGGGGCAGCGTCAGCGCATTTCCATAGCAAGAGCATTCGTCCGCAACGCCCCCATCCTGGTCCTCGACGAAGCAACCGCCGCACTGGACTCCGCCTCCGAAGCGGAAGTGCAAGCCGCCATCGACGACCTGGCTCAGGACCGCACCGTCATCTGCATTGCCCACCGTCTCTCCACCCTCCGCAAAATGGACCGCATCATCGTCCTTTCAGAAGGCGTGATCGTGGAAGAAGGAAGCTTCGACGAACTCCTAAAACGCAAAGGCTTCTTCGCCGCCATGGCCAATCGTCAGGGAATAGTGAATAGTGAATAGTGAATTTAGAATGGTGAATGAGGGGTGAACGGATTTCTCAGCTCAAGCTCACAGAAGCGACGTCCGGGTTGCAAGTCTTTGCTGTAAACTTTCTCGATGAGCATCTGGGACCGTTCTTGTTTTTCCGGCGCTTTTTCATCAAAGGAGTAGATCAAAATGTTCGTATCCAAAAAATACTCAACGCTCATTCATCTCCTCTCTGGTAAATTTGCGTCCCCCAACCCGAACCCGGCCCTTAAACCGTTCCATCTGCTGTCGATAGGACTGCTCACGCAGGGAACCTTCGCCGAGTTGCTCCAACCAATCTCTGAACAGCTCATTTAACGTGGTATTGCGATTGATTGCCACCTGTCTCCCTCGCTCAATGGCTTCCTCCCTGGCGCTGAGAGTAATGTTTTTCATGCACACTAAAATAGTGCGCACTACAACATGAATCAAGAGAAGCTGTCTACCATGGCACGATCTGGGCATGGCTATCCGACACCACCTACCGCTTTTCTATTCGCGCTCGACGGACACTTTCTTGCGGCTCGACGGGCACTTTCTTGCGAAAGCACCTACTTGGGCATATCCCCCATTCCACAGTGGACTGTTTCGGTGAAAGGAGTATCGTTCCAGTAGAACGGAATGAGTGGGATGAACGAAAACGAACCATACGTAGCCTGGATGCCGCATGCTCCGATTCTGATCCCGGACATCGCCGGGGAACGAAGTCGGGATGTCGTATCGTCTCAATCATGGATGGCTCAAGCAGGAAAGGAGATCGCCGCTACCGATCCGGATATTGTGGTGCTCGTTTCACCACATTCACCAAGAAAACGAGATGCTTTTGGCGTATACCGTCCCACAGTGCTACGAGGCGTTTTGGATCAATTCGGATGGCATCAGCCTTTTTTTGAGTTCTCCAATAACCTCTACCTGGCAAATGGCATCCAACAACGCGGGGCCGATGAGGGACTTCTCTTTTTTGATATACCAACAAACAGTCTGGATCATGGCGCGACAGTGCCTTTGTATTTCCTGAGTCAGGCTGAATGGTGTGGAGATATCGTGGTCATCGGCCTGGGTCCTCATGATGGCGGCATGTTGGAAAGGCTGGGCACATGCATTCGTTCGGCATGTGATGATCAAGGTCTCTCTTTTGCCCTGATTGCCAGTGGCGACATGAGTCATCGAGTCACCGCTTCCGCACCGTGCGGATTTCATCCTGATGCCGCGGCTTGGGATCAAGACCTGATCCAAATGGTTCAAGGAGCCGATTCTGAAGCCATCAAAATGATGGATGAATGTTTACGAAATACGGTGGCGGAAGATTCCGTCGATGCGATCAGGGTGGCATTGGGATTTTTAGGCGACGATGCCTTTCAACCGGAGGTATTGGGTTATGAAGCGCCGTTTGGCGTGGGATACGGTACCGCACGATTGAGCAGAGAACCCTTCCCATCGAATCATTCAAAGCATGCGCATGACGAAGACACACAGAAAAAGAGGCTTCCCTCACTGGCTCGGCAGGCCGTCATGGAGCATTTGAAATTGGCGGCGCCTTCCATTACTGAACCCATCCACTCCTTACACAACTGGAAAGCAGGAACCTTTGTAACCATCCGCAGCAGGAACGGGGATCTGCGGGGTTGCATCGGAACCATTGAGCCTCAGCAAGACAACATCGTGGAAGAAACCCGAAGGAATGCCGTTGCCAGCGCCTTTCGGGATCATCGGTTTTCTCCGGTCACTTCTGACGAACTGGACGATCTTCAATTCGAGGTCAGCGTTCTTCATCCGCCCCACCCCGTCACAAATCTGAAGACTTTAAACCCACAATGCGACGGATTGATCATCCAAACCAAGGCCGGACGCCGAGGATTGATGCTGCCGGACATTCCCCAATTGGACACGGTGGAGAAACAGATTGAGGCCATCTGTAGAAAGGTAAACATTCCTTTGGACACCCCGATGGATTTCCAAACATTCAGAGTCGAAAAAATCAAAGAGGATTCGGTTTGATATCGCACGACTCGCATTCGAAAGCAGCCAACCCCGCCTGGCAACAAATGCTTCCGGACGGAAGGCTGGAATGCTTACTCTGTCCACGCTTTTGCAAATTGGGAGACGGTCAGCGTGGCTTCTGTTTTGTCCGGCAACGTCAAGGGAACGCAATCCACCTGACCACCTACGGACGAAGCAGTGGTTTCTGCATCGATCCGATTGAAAAGAAACCGCTCTTTCATTTCTACCCTGGAACCTCCGTGCTGTCTTTCGGAACGGCGGGATGTAATTTGGGATGTCATTTCTGCCAAAACTGGAGCATCAGCAAATCCAGGGACATGGATCGTTTGGCGGATCAAGCCTCTCCTGAACAAATCGTGAAAGCCGCCAAGCGTTGGAACTGTCGCTCCATTGCATTCACTTATAACGATCCGGTCATCTTCGCCGAGTATGCCATGGACATTGCAGCAGCATGCAAGGAGGAAGGCATCGCAACGGTGGCGGTGACGGCGGGATATATTCATTCCCTTGCCAGAGGAGATTTCTTTCAGGACATGGACGCAGCCAATGTGGATCTGAAATCCTTCGATCCGAGCTTCTACAAACACCGCTGCCATGCGCAATTGGAAACCGTGCTGGAAACGTTGCAGTTTCTCGCAAAAGAATCGTCCACCTGGCTGGAGGTGACCACACTCCTCATCCCCGGTCTGAATGACAGCGATCAAGAACTAAATGCCGCTGCTGAATGGTTCGCTTCCCACCTTGGATCATCGGTCCCCTGGCATTTCACGGCATTTCATCCGGATTACAAACTGCAGCAATGTACGCCAACTTCGGTTCAAACCCTGTTGCGGGCAAGGAATATTGCCTTGGAAAAAGGGATTCAGTTTGTTTACACGGGCAATCGACATCACCCCGAAAGCGGCACGACCTATTGTCCGGCTTGCCACCACCCATTGGTGAAACGAAACGGATACGCTGTTTCAGATTATCATTTAAGTGAGAATCAATGTTCGCATTGTCTTACAACCATTGCCGGTCATTACGAAACGAGCGCCGGGAATTGGGGAAACCATCGACAACCTGTCCGTATTTCATTAGATTGACTTCCCTTTTCGAGTGGGAACGCATTTGTTCCAATACATCAATGAAACATGATGCCGACACGGACAAAAACAACATGAGCCTGGACGCCATTCGCCTTTTGTGCACGGATTTTGACGGCACGCTTTATTCCGAAAACATGTCCCCCCGCATCCCGCAGGACTTGATCGATTGCATCGGGAACATGCAGCAAAACGGCACGATATGGATGGTCAATACGGGACGGGACCGTGACTTTCTGCTCGAAAGCCTGCTGGCGCACAATGACGGACTGCTTCCGGATTACATTGGAGTAGTTGAGCGCGAGGTATATCGGCATCATTCAGGTGATTTCAACCCCGTCCATGACTGGAACCGCCACTCTCAATCCGTCCATCAGGCATTGTTCGACAAACATTCCAGTTTGATGATTGAGGTCAGTGATTGGATCAACGACCGATTTGATGCCCATGTGTATGAAGACAAGCATTCTCCCGTATGCCTGATCGCCAGGTGCAATGAAGACGCGGATCAGATCCATCGATTCGTCGACGAAAAACTAAAGCAACACAAGGACCTGGCATGGGTGCGCAATGACATCTACGCCCGATTCAGCCATGCTTCCATACACAAGGGAACCCTCGTCGGTGAGATTGCCAAATTGCATCAAATCGACCGGGACCAGATCCTGGTAGCCGGAGATCATTTCAACGATATTCCCATGTTGGATCCGCTGGTCGCTCAATATCTGGTGGCTCCCGGCAATTCCATACCAACAGTCATCGATCATGTGCGGAAAAACAAGGGATGGATTGCCTCACAACCAGCGGGGCACGGACTACTGGAGTGCCTGCGAGGAATTGGGGCTGGAAACCAGTGATGTTTACTTAATTTGAACGCATGTAAAATTAGTTTCACTAATGAACAAGCGAGAATTTTCAATGGTTCCTCAAAGGTATCTCAAAATAATCTTGGATAACTTCCTATAATCGTTTGACAGTAGCAAAAGGCAGCCCTACTTTTAGCGTCGATGCGGTCGCACTCACCGAACGAGTGCCACCCTCCAAATTTTTAATTAGCATCAGAATCGTTAATGGGAACCAATTACTGAATGAGTGATTCCATTTCAACCGCTCCTACGACTGGCGGACAGACAAATAATTCGAACATTTCAGAGGCAGTCATCCGCATAGCGGGGAACTCACAAGACGGCATTCAATCCATTGGTGGATTCCTTGCCAGGCTCGCGGGCAGGAGTGAACAGGAAGTCATGACCTTCATGACGATCCCTTCCACGATTTCCGGGGGTCCCTCCATTTTCCAGGTGCGTATCGGCACGGGCGAAGTCCTGAGCGCTGGCGATGAAGCAGATGTCTTGTTGGCTTTCTATCAGCATTCCTACGAAGGACATATCTCTTCCCTCAAACCCCAGGGCATTGTCCTCTACGATTCAGATCACGTCACTCCCAACGAAGAATGGCAGAAGGAATACCATCACGTGGGTATCCCCATCAGTAACCTGACCATTGAAGCCATTGGCGGCACCGCCAGGGACAAAGGAAAGAACATTTTCGCGCTGGGATTGATCTGCCGCATCTTCAACCTCGGTGAAGAGAAGTTGAAGGGGCTGATTACCGAGAAATTCAAAGGTAAGAACCCGAAGATCACCGAGACGGCACTCAACGCATTCAATGCCGGTCAGCAGTATGAAGTCGGAGACCTGATTCAGACCTTCGCCTTCACCGAAAGCACCAAACGTCAGGCCAGCCAGGTCGTGATGAATGGTAATGAAGCATTGGCCTACGGCTTGATTGCAGCCGGCGTACGATTTGGCGCTGGTTATCCCATTACGCCATGGTCGGATATCATGGAGCTGTTGCGCCGCGAATTACCCAAATACGGTGGCTCGTTCATCCAATGCGAAGATGAAATCGCATCCATTGCAATGGCCTTGGGCGCGAGCTACGCGGGCAAAGTTGCCATCACCGGTTCCAGTGGTCCCGGTATTTCCCTGAAGACCGAAGCTCTCGGTTGGGGGATCATGGCAGAGGTGCCTTTGATTGTGGTGGACGTCCAGCGCGGCGGTCCTTCCACAGGCATGCCCACCAACGTGGAGCAATCGGACCTGAACATCGCGTGTTTCGGCAGTCACGGAGATGCCCCGCGTGTCGTCCTGGCCCCGGCGAATGTGGAAGATGCCTTTTACACCGCCATGGAAGCGGTTCGCATCGCCAAAGAATACAGCACACCGGTCATTATTCTGACCGACCAGGCCATTGCCACACGTATCGAAGCCTTTGAAGAGCCTGATCTGAAGGAAATCTGCAAGGACATTTCACCGGATTTGACGCCTATCGAAGATCACAAACCTTACGATCTTTCGAAAGAAAACGGCATCAGCCCCCATGTCGCGCCAGGCACCCCGATTAAGAGCGGGAAATACCCGGTCATCACCGGATTGGAACACGACGAATCCGGCCATCCCACGGGATCTCCCAAGTTGCACATGCAAATGACAGCCAAACGCCGCAGTAAACTACTGGCACTGGCTGAGAGCATTGAGCCACCTAAAGTTTATGGGAGCGAAGAAGGCGATATCCTTCTGGTTGGTTGGGGATCCACCCAGGGTCCCATCCAGGAAGCTGTGGATCGGGTCAAGAAAGAGGGCGAAAACTGGGCCTCCCTGCACATTCGGCACATCAATCCGCTCCCCAACGGACTCGAAAATATTTTTGCCAAATACAAGCACGTCTTTGTGGTGGAAATCAATGATGAGGGCCTTTACGGATACGGTCAACTCGCTGGCTTGCTCCGCGCAAGATATTGTGATCCCAAAATCAAGGGCATCAATAAAACCGACGGTTTGACCTACAAGATCAAAGAAATTATCCAAAGAGTGCGAGAATCCATCGCCTGAGAGATCCCAACAGGAAAGATTTCAAAATTACCGAAAAAATGAGCGCTAGCAACACTGCTGAAACCGAAGTAACCGAACCCGATCAATCAACCAGGGCTCCCCTGACCAAGAAAGAAATCTCGGCGGACCACCCAACATGGTGTCCCGGTTGTGGAGATTTTTCCATTCTGGCACTTTACTTCCGCCTGATCCAGCAACGTGGATTGCACCACGAAAAGATCGCCACTGTAGCCGGCATCGGTTGCTCAAGCCGCTTCCCTTACTTTGTTCAGGCAAACGGCGTTCACTTCATTCACGGTCGCGCCCTGCCATTTGCGACGGGCGTTTCCCTCTCCCGCCCGGATTTGCACACATTTGTGTTTGGTGGTGACGGGGATGCCTTCTCCATCGGCGGCAACCACTTGAACCACGCCGCGCGTAAGAATGTCAATCTAACCTATGTGATCATGGACAACTTCGTCTATGGTCTGACCAAGAAACAAACGTCCCCCACTTCCCCTCTTGGTTTCAGAAGTAAAACTGATGTTGGCGGCTCCAAAGACAAGCCGATCAATCCCATGACGCAATTGGTCGCAGCCGGAGCCACGTTTGTCGCCCGATCCACCGCCACCAATCCCAAACACCTCCTGGCAATGATGGATCGCGCCATGGATCATGATGGTTTCAGCGTCATTGAATGCTTGAGCGAATGTGTTGAGTTTTACCCCGGCGCCTTCGACAAATCCAATCCCCGCAAGGGCGGTGAATTTCTCGAGGTTCCGGATAGCCATGATGTCACCGACGAAATTGAAGCATTCAAACTGGCTAACACACCTTTCCCCGGTTATTTCGGCGTATTCTACGACGTCAAAGAACCGACCAAGAATGCCAATGAACAGTCATTGATCACCCAAGCTCGCGAAAAAACGGGCGAACTCGAAGATTGGCAGATCCTGCAGCAGACCTTTGATCGCATGAAATAACCCTGTTTGACATATGCCGATCTATGAATTTGCCTGCCCGAAGTGCAGGGTCATCTTCAGCTTTCTATCGAAACGCCTGAACCCCGACGGCGATCCGAAATGCCCCAAATGTGGCAACAAAAAAATGAGCAGACAAATGAGCTCATTTGCCATGATCAAAGGCGGGGCAAAAGGTGATGACGAAGGAGGCGATGGCGGCCCGGACATGTCCGACATGGACGAAGCTAAGATGATGCGGGCCATGGGGGAGCTGGAGAAAGACATGGCTCACCTCGACGAAAACAATCCCAAACACATGGCTCACATGATGCGCAAAATGCAACAGGTCATGCCCGAAGGAGTGCTCCCCAAGGAGATGGACGTCGCCATCAAACGCCTGGAAGCAGGAGAAGATCCCGACAAAATCGAAGAAGACATGGGCGACATTCTCGGCGATATGATGGGTGACATGGATGGAGGCCCCGGTGGCGGCATGGGAGGCTACAGCCAGGATCCCGGACTCTACGATTACTGAGCCTCCACCCCTGGCAGAGGTAGAGCGTGGCGTCCCCTTTTAAATAGTGAATGGTGAATTGATGCGAGGACCGACGGCGTCCACCAGGTAGAGCGTGGCGTCTCGGCGCGCAATCCTTGTGGCTTCATTACCCTGCATATCAACATCCAAAGGAATACCCCACAGCATCCAACACACCGCAATCCGCGTAGCTATCGCTAGCGGGGACGGACCGAGACGGTCCGATCTACCTGCCGGCAATTCACCATTCCAAATTCACTATTCACCATTCAAAGCTTCGCCGTTCAGAATCTTCTGAAACTCAGGCAGCACCTTCATGGCATTGAAGCGTGTATCGGCTCTTGCCTTGCGTGCCAAATCCACCGCGGCAGGATTCTTCAGCTTGCGGGCACGGCTCAGTTCCATGGTCTTGCTCAGGGTCTGCAGAGCCAACTGCTGTTTCCCCATCAAAGCCTGGGTGCCAGCCAGATCAAACCAGGCTTCCGGGTTGTCTGGAATCACCTCCACCAGGCGAATCAGGGCATTTTCCAATCGATCGTATTGTTTGAGATCGTTGTAAGCGGAAGCCACGGTCAGGATTGTTTCAGCAGGCGCATTCGGATCGGCCAACAACTCATCCATCACCACAATGGCTTCATTGGTGCGCATGGTGAGCACGTAATTGGACATGAGTTTATAGGCGACATCCAGGTTGGTTTTGCTGGCGACAAACTGTTGTTCAAGACTTGAAATGGTGTCCTGAATTTGATTGAGCTTGGTTTGCCCCTGCTTCATGCGGTGCAACTGCTGCAACAACTGCCGGACCCCTTCGTTCTCATAATCAAACTCAAAACACTTTTCGGTGATCATGATGGCATCGTCCACTCGTTGAGTCATGGCCAACAAATTGGAATACCTGAATACGGCCTCCGGACTGTAGGGACACAACACCAATGCCTGACGGAAAGCATAATCAGCTTCTTCCAACAAACGTTGTTCTTCCTCGACGGTTTTGGGCTGCAAATGTTCCGGACATTGTGGGCCAAGCCTCCAGGCATAAATCCCGGCAATGCCACTGCGTAATTTCGAGAAAGCTTTCTGAGCCCAATCATCCCGGACGAACTTGGTATCTCCCTTGAACGCGGACAAATCACCCTTGAGATAAATGTCATCCGCAAACTTCACAATATCCTCGATCGGTGTGTCATATTCCACCCAATCACCGACCAAACGATTCATATACTGCGACCAGAACGCATGATCCTTCTGCAACATCTCTTCCGTGATCGCCGGAACTTCATCACGATTGATCTTCATGATGATCCCGAAAGGAGTGAGATGCGGATACATCCACTCCAGCGGCATGCTTTCCTCAATGTAAAACTCGTGGTCGGGATTCTTGTCAAAAATGATCCTGGCCAGGATCGCATTGATCGCCATGACCGCGGCCTGTCCCTGAACCGAAATGCGCCCATCGGGCGTTTCCGTGACGATTTCACCCGGCTTGAGTTGTCCGGACATCTTACGCTGGGCAGCATCCGCCATGTAGTCCAGATAGGCCTTCTCCGAATCTTCATGCGAAGGAGTATAAATCTCCTTGGCCGGATAGACGCCTCGATCCTTACGCTTCTTTTCCACGTATGCGCCAAAACTCGTCATGGCATTATCCAGGGGAGAAAATGCGCTCGCCACCCAGTTGGTGGTCTGGTTCAGTTCCTTCTCCTTGGTCGAACGCAGCATCTCCTGGAAAAAGGGAAGATCCTTTTGCGCGCTTCGGAAGTAGTGAGCGCGGATGTAGTCCAGATAAGTACCATCCGCCAAGGCATTCTGGGTAATGATACGCACATCACGCCGATCGAAATCCGGATCCCGGGGTTTCTTGGAGGCCGGAATGAAGCTTTCGCAGAAAATCATATAGGTCGGGTTAAATCGCCCGGGATCGGTCCCCCCGAACAGGATGGCATCTTTCGACATTTCCGGATACACCTCAAACGGTGGCGAAAACATGTCATGACCAAACCAATAGCCGAACAAATGCCCCCTCTGCTCATTTTCCCACCAATGACTCATGACCGAATAAAACGGAGCCATGGCAAAGATGAGCAAAATGGCTTTCATCGGCGCACGGGAACGCGATAGTCCGAAGATCAGGATAAAGGCCACCGCAAGCAGAATACCGTAAAGGGCGGTAAACTGGTCCAATGGATGAACACGCTCCAGCCCAAGCTTTCCATAGATCGCCAAGGCTGCGGCAATAGCGCCACCAGCCAGAGCTGGCAAACGCTGAGCCTCATATTGTCGCGCCAGAAATGAGGTAATCAAAGCCACTCCATACCCCATGAACAAGGCAATCAGCACGTGGGAAGAAGTAAAAAACACCCGGTTCAAATCCTGACTCTGCTTGTCGGGCGGAGGATTGAGCAGGATCATCAGGATCACCGCCAGACAAAAGAACACCGCCATCAACCCGGTCATCCAGGCGCGCTCGCGCTTCGCCATGCGTTTCCAGCAGAAGAACGGAACCAAACCGATCAACAGCATCACCGGAGAAAACTCGGAACCAGCTCCTTTGAAATAGAGATACATCTGTTGGATGAATCTCAGTGGCGAACTGGTGGGATTCGCTCGTTCATATTGCCCTCGACTAAAGGCATGCACAAATCCATCCCAGGTCCTGGGATATGCCCAGTTCATGGGCGGGTTCGTGGACGACGCAATCGGCATGTAGAAATAGAACGAAGCCCCCAACAAAAAGACTCCCGCAATAATGAGCAGCGGACCCCATTCGGTCAGGACCTCCTGTGTTTTGTTCCATGCCCAGACAAACACGCAGATGGAAGTAATCCCGACCGCGTTATAGATAACAAACAAGGGAATATTCTGATCAAAAGAGGTCAGCATGCCGTTCCATTTGGCAATCAGGCCCAGGAGGTAAATCACACTGTTGAACAGGAACAAATCCCGTCCCAAACGTATGTTCACCGCAGCAATGGCGACTTCGAGTCCCATGGCCGCCACAATGAGGGTTTGGTGATTATTGAAGCAGAGTCCAAAGAGAAAGAAGGCCCAGTAGAGGTATTTCTTCCGTTCGGGCACATACACCCAGTGCATCAGGCAAACCAGCACGCCCATCAGCGACAGAACACTGAGCGTGTAAACCTCCACAATCACCGCCTGGCTCCACATGAATCCGTTAAACCCGAGCAACATGCCGGCCACCCAACCGGAAACCCGACAAATCCAATCCTCGAGCGAGCGATCCATGCCTTTGAGTTCTTCCATCCCTTCCACGATCATGCTGCTCCCGCGGGAAACCATCAGGGAAAGCAGTCCACAAGCCGCGGCAGCCGCCACCGCGGAAGAAAGCGCCACACGAAAGGCAATGTTGGAGATGGGCACCAAAACGGTAAACAGCCAGGTATAGAGCGTCCAAACCGGATAGCCCGGCGGATGTGGCACCCCGGCGTAAAAGGATCCCACGGACAATTCACCCGAGTCTTCCAGGGTCACATCCGGGGCAATCGAAAACAGATATCCGATGAAGACAAACAAGGCAGTGAAAGCGGCGGTCTGCCAATCCACTTTTCTGAAAAACCGACCGGCATACTTTCCGGAGACATCGTCATAGCCGCCGGTAGCGGAAACCGTTCCCTGCTGATCCTCAGCATCGTTGGTAGACTTGGATTTAGCGTTTTTGCTCATTACGATATGAATACGATCTGCCCCTCGACATTTCCCAAAACCACTGGAAACCGAAAAATCGGGGCAAACAGGGCACAACTGAAAAAGAATCCAACGTGTTTGTCCATGTCAAAAGTCCTGAATACTGGATTGATTGAAAGAAACAGGCAGGCATTCCCGCCCCTTCGGCACTGTCTCCACACCTCAGCACATGCCAAAGCTGCTGGCGATGACAGGACCGATCCTTCCTGCACTGTTGCTTCTGACAACCGAAACACCACAAGTGTTTCAAAACGAATCCAATGCCACCTGTCTCAAGGAACCGACAAGGCAACACCCAAAGACACGCATATAACTGGTAACAAACACGTAACAAACTCAACACTCAAACATTCAACCAAACACGGTTCACGGTTGGAAACGGGGGCATCAAGCATGGGGCATGCCAATTGGATAACATTCACTAAAAATCAAAATAAACCATTGTGTCCAATGGAGTTTTCACCTAGAATGACCGGATATCGCAGCTTGATTAAAAGCAGCTGCAGCCTAACAAGTTATGGATTCCGAAACAGAACAAAGTCCCGAGCAAATCGCGAATGCAGATGCCGCCAAGTATGATGCTTCCAAAATCGACAAATTGGAAGGCTTGGAGGCGGTCCGGAAACGTCCGGGGATGTATATCGGCGACCCTGATGAACGTGGTTTGCACCACTGTGTTTTTGAAGTGCTCGATAATTCCATCGACGAGCATCTGGCTGGTTTTTGTTCCCGCATCGAAGTAAACATCCATGTGGATGGCTCGGTTTCCATTCGGGACAACGGGCGTGGTATTCCAGTGGACGAACACCCCAAATTCAAGATCCCGGCGGTGGAACTCGTCCTCACTAACCTTCATGCAGGAGGCAAATTTGGTCAGGGTGCCTATAAATACTCCGGCGGTCTGCATGGTGTCGGCGCCAAATGTGTGAACGCCCTCTCCGATTGGTTCAAGGTGGAGGTTTCGCGTGACGAGAGCGTGTATTTCATGGAATTCGCCCGAGGCAAGACGACGCAGAAGCTGTCCGTCATCGGCAAAAGCAAAAGCACCGGCACCTTGATCACCTTCAAGCCGGACGCCACCATTTTCACGATCACCACCGAATTTCAATTCGAAATCCTAGCCAACCGATTGCGCGAGTTGGCCTTCCTGAATCCAGGATTGGAAATCGTCCTGACCGATGAACGTGAGGATGAAAAAACCGAGCGATTCTATTACAAGGATGGAATCGAAGAGTTTGTCCGCCAATTGGGACGCAACAAAGCCCTCGTACACCCCACCCCGATTACCCTCGCAGGCAATCGAACCATCCAAGTGGAAGGCAAGGACGAAGAAGCTTATGTCGACTGCGTGGTCCAGTACAACGACACCTATAATTCGCAGATCCTCTGCTTCGCAAACTCCATCCCCAATGCGGATGGCGGCACACACTTGACCGGTTTTCGCACCGCCCTGACGCGTGCCATCAACCAATATGCCCGCGGCAAAAACCTCCTCAAGGACAAGGATCCCAACATTTCTGGTGACGACGTCCGTGAAGGTCTGGTCTGTGTGCTCAGTGTGAAATTGCCGAACCCACGTTTCGAATCCCAAACCAAAGTCAAACTGGTCAATGGCGAAATCGAAGGCGTGGTTTCCTCCATCGTTTATGAAGGCTTGATGGAAGTTTTCGACGCCAATCCGGGCATTGCAAAGAAGGTGATCGAGAAATCCCTCATGGCGGCCAGAGCGCGCGAAGCAGCCAAGAAAGCGCGGGAAACGGTTCGCAAGAGCGCCATGACCGGGGGCGGTCTTCCCGGAAAATTGGCTGATTGTTCGGATCGCAATCCGGAAAACACCGAACTTTACATTGTTGAGGGTGACTCTGCAGGCGGCTCGGCCAAACAAGGTCGGGACCGAAAATTCCAGGCCATCCTTCCCATTCGAGGTAAACTCATCAATGTGGAAAAAGCGCGCCTGGACAAAGTGCTTCAGAACAACGAAATCCGCACCATGATCACCGCTGTCGGAACAGGCATCGGAACAGGCGAGGGCGAAGGCACGTTCAATCCGGACAAGTTGCGCTACCACAAGGTCATCATCATGACGGATGCGGACGTGGACGGATCGCACATTCGAACACTGCTGCTCACCTTTTTCTACCGTCACATGACGGACCTGATCAGTCGGGGTTACGTTTATATTGCACAACCCCCACTCTACCAGATCAGTCGCCGACGACACTCCGAGTACGTTCCCGACGACGCCGCGCTCAGCAAGATCCTGATTCGTTTGGGATCCAGCGAGGTGAAACTCAAGAATCTATCGGACGGCACCACACTCGAAGACAAATCCTTGGGAGAAATTCTCGATCTGCTTTCGTCTTTGGACAAATATGCCAGCGCCATTCAGCGCCACGGCGGTGATTTCGCTGATTATCTGGAACACCGAAGTGATTCCGGGGCCCTGCCGCGCCACCTCGTCAAGATTCGGGCTGGCAACGAAGAATTCACCCACTTTTTCAATAACGAAGAAGAACTGGCGGCATTCGGCAAAGAGAACCTCGATCTGGGATTGTTCGGAGAGTCCGAGTCCGAGGACACGGAACCTGAAAAGACCAAGGGCCAAATCACACGACGTGCCCGGCACGTGGAACTGCATGAGAGCAAGGCCATTGAAAAATTGCTGAATCAACTCACCGAAAATGGACTGAACGTCGAACACTATTCAGCCCAGGACAATCCGCTTTACGAACTCCTCGAAGGCGAAGGTGAAAAACAGCAGGTCAAACCGCTGTTCTCCATCGCAGAAATCCTGGAAAGCATCAAGGAAGTCGGACAACGCGGCCTGGAAATCAAGCGTTTCAAAGGTCTGGGTGAAATGAATCCCAAGCAATTGTTCGAAACCACCATGGACCCCAACTCCCGCAAACTCCTCAAAGTCGATTTGACCGATGCGGTCGAAGCGGAAGAGATGTTCACCAAACTCATGGGCGACGAGGTGGAACCACGCAGACAGTTCATCGAGGACAACGCATTGAACGTCCGCAACCTCGACGTTTGATACGGAACATCCATGGAACAACGAACTCACTGAACATTTAATTTGATCATTACTTGAGGCAACCCATCCGGTTGCCACCTTTAGCAAAGACATATTATGGCGGAATCCGATTCCACACCACCCACAACACCACCGTCAGGCGGCCGGATCGAAAAGATCAACGTCGCCGACGAAATCAAGAACTCGTTTCTCGATTACTCCATGTCGGTCATCATCTCGCGTGCGCTGCCCGACGTTCGAGACGGACTCAAACCTTCCCAACGCCGCATCCTTTACGCGATGAACGACCTCGGCGTCGGTCCCAGCAAAAAGCACATCAAGTGCGCCAAGATCGTCGGGGAAACCATGGGTAACTACCACCCCCACGGTGACCAGGCGATCTACCCGACGCTCGTGCACATGGCTCAACCCTGGGCCATGCGCGATACCTTGATTGAAGGCCAGGGAAATTTCGGGTCGGTGGAGGGTGATCCCCCCGCTTCCATGCGTTATACGGAAGCTCGCATGACCCATTTGGGATCCATCCTGATGGATGACATGGAAAAGGACACTGTGGATTTCGTTCCCAACTATGACGATTCCACCGTGGAACCATCCGTCTTCCCTTCTTCTTTCCCCAACCTCCTCGTCAACGGAGGAACAGGTATCGCAGTCGGGATGGCTACCAACATCCCCCCGCATAACCTCGGGGAAGTGGTCGATGGCATCTGCGCCCAGATCGACAACCCAAGCATCACCATCGACGGCCTGATGGAATATATCAAAGGCCCGGATTTCCCAAGTGGTTGTCAGATTTGTGGACTGGACCCCATCCGACAATACTTTCACACCGGACGCGGCAGTCTCCGCATCCGTGGTCGGGTGGAAGTGGAAACCACCAAGACCGGACGCGAACAGATCGTCATCACGGAAATTCCGTTCAACGTCAATCGCGCCGTATTGGAAGAACGCATCGCTCAATTGGTGAATGAAAAAATCATCAACGAGATCTCCGCGCTCCGAAATGAATCAGACGAGAACACGCGTCTGGTCATTGAATTGAAGCGGGATGCCATTCCAAAAGTCGTCATCAACAATCTCTATAAATACACACAACTCGAGACGACATTCAGCGTGAACATGCTGGCGATTGACCATCAAAAGCCAAAAACGCTGAACCTCAAGGAGATCATCAATTGCTACATCGAACACCGCCGCGAAGTGGTGTTGCGCCGCACCCGCTATGAACTGAATAAAGCGGAAGCACGCGCCGAGATCCTGGAAGGCTACCTCATCGCGCTGGCCAATCTTGACGATTTCATTCGCATCATCCGCGAATCCTCCAACCGTGAGGAAGCCAAAACCAAACTGCTCGCCTACGAATTTGCCCGCGAAACGGTCGAACAATTCGGCATCCTCATCCGCAGCGAAGCACGCCTGGTCAACGGCCGGTATGAATTAAGCGAAGCCCAGGTCAACGCCATCCTGGAATTGCGCCTTTACCAGTTGACCGGCATGGAGACCGACAAGGTCAAAAAGGAATACGGCGACCTGCTGGAAACCATCAAGGACCTGATGGATATCCTGGCGCGTGAAGTCCGGGTCCTGGCTATCATCAAAGAGGAACTCCAACGCGTCCGTGAAAAATACGCGACCGATCGTCGTTCCGAACTGATCCCGTTCCATGGCAACATGCTGATCGA
>Ga0255780_10000438_pt1 | contig 40274 bp, 40 predicted proteins | sample 071ome_32_FD_179978 | JGI IMG/M metagenome (GOLD analysis project Ga0255780, IMG submission 179978) | Coastal salt marsh microbial communities from the Groves Creek Marsh, Skidaway Island, Georgia - 071405AT metaG (version 2) | ecosystem: Environmental > Aquatic > Marine > Intertidal zone >... | reverse complement strand
CGAGTGGTCGCCCAACATCATCAAGCGGCTCGAGGAGGCCACCGGACTCGACATCCTCGCTCCCGGCTTCCCGGCGGAGATGGTCGACCTCGAGCCCGAGGAGCCCGGCTACGAGGTCATCCCCACTGGTCGCCGCTGAGTGGTAGGGCGGGCCAGCTCAGTTCAGTCGGGCGCGGATCCACTCGCAGACCTCGGCCATCGACGCCCGGGCCTCAGGGAGTTCGCGGTAGAACTCGAAGACGTGCCACATGCCCTCCCAGATCCGGAGGGTCACGTCGACGCCGTCGCTCCGCATCCCAGCCGAGATCCGAACGCCGTCCGAGAGCAGGAGATCCCGAGTCCCCGTCGTGATGAAGGTGGGTGGCAAGCCGGTGAAGTCGGCGTGCACCGGCGAGACGAGAGGATCGTCGACCGCAGCATCGCCCCGGTAGAGGTCGGCCATCACGCGCAGCTCGTCGTTGTCGAGCACGAGGGTCGGGTCGCGGTTCGTTTCGTGACTGTCGCCGCCGAATGCAAGGTCGCCCCACGGCGACAGCAGCGCAAGCGCATCGGGGAAGCGGAGTCCGGCGTCTCGGACCCGTTGCATGAGTGCGAGGGCGAGATTCCCGCCCGCAGACTCTCCCGCAACCACCACCGGACCGTCACCGATCTCGTCGAGGACGCCTCGATACGCCGTCTCGGCAGAGTTCACCGCAGCGGGGTACGGCTGTTCCGGCGCCAACGGATACCGAACGGCGATCACCCGTGCGCCACCGTCGACGGCCATCGGTGCCGTGATGACGATGTCCTCCTCAGGTGAGCCGACCGTGTGTCCACCACCGAAGAAGTAGACGATCGTGCCGGTCGGCGTGTCGCCCGTGACCTCGAGACACGGCACACCGCCGACCTCGATCTCTCGCTCGTTCGGCGCGAACTCGGCACGGGCCGCCGCCATCGACGGCTCCCAGTCCGAGCGGACGGTGGCCCGGACCTCCGCAGCGTTGTCGAGATTGATCGGCGCCCGATCCGTCGGCGGGTTTGCGGCCAGCCAGGCCCGTGCCTCGGCACTGACACCGGATCGCGACCATGTTCCGGGGGACTTCATGCCCCTACAGCTACCATCACCGCCCATGCGTCCGCAGAAGATGGTGACCCTCGATGTTGAGGGCGTGCTCATTCCCGAGGTGTGGGTCAACCTCGCCGAGCGGACGGGCATCGACGAACTCACGCGCACGACACGGGACGAACCCAACTACGACACATTGATGAACTACCGGCTCGAAATCCTCGAGCGGGAGGGCGTCACGATGGGCGACCTGCGGGACGTGCTTGCCGAGATGGGTCCGCTCGACGGCGCCCACGAGTTCCTCCAGAGCCTTCGCGACCAGTACCAGGTCATCTTGCTGAGCGACACGTTCCAGCAGTTCGCCTCGCCGCTGATGAAGCAGCTCGGCTGCCCCACGATCCTGTGTCACCAGCTGCGGGTGAAGGACGATCGCATCGTCGACTATGTGCTCCGCATCGACGATCACAAACGCCGTTCCGTCGAGGCGTTCCGCTCGCTGAACTACCAGGTGGTCGCCGCCGGCGACTCCTACAACGATCTCTCGATGATCCGAGCCGCCAACGCCGGGGCGCTGTTCCACGCCCCACAGAACGTCATCGACGAAAACCCCGACCTGCCGGCCTTTGACTCCTACGACGAGCTGCGGGCGTGGATCGACTCGAGTGATCCCAGCCCGGGAACCTAGGCGTCGATGACCGGCACCTGCGCCATCGCCTCGGCGATCGCGTCGTCGCTCAGATCGTAGTCGACCATCTCGCCCGAGAGGAAGCTCTCGTAGGCGGCGAGGTCGAGGTGACCGTGGCCGCACAGTGCGGTGAGGATCACACGCTCTTCGCCAGCCTCCTTGGCCCGATTGGCCTCACGGATCGCAGCCGCAATCGCATGGGTCGGCTCCGGGGCGGGGACGATGCCTTCGGTGCGGGCGAACTGCAGCGCACCGGTGAAGCACTCGGTCTGGCCGATCGCCTCGGCCTCGACGAGGCCCGTCTCGTACAGGTGCGAGACCAGCGGCGACATGCCGTGGTAGCGCAGTCCGCCGGCGTGGATCGGATCGGGGATGAAGTTGTGCCCGAGGGTGTGCATTTTCACGAGGGGCGTCATGCCGGCCGTGTCGCCGAAGTCGTAGCGGTACTCACCCTTGCTCAGTGACGGGCACGCCGCCGGCTCGACGCAACGGATCGTCGGGTTCATGTTGCCGTTCAGCTTTTCGCGAAGGAACGGGAAGCTGAGACCGCCGAAGTTCGAGCCGCCACCGGTGCAGCCGACGAGCACGTCGGGCTGTTCGCCGACCTTGGCGAGCTGGAGCAGTGCCTCCTCGCCGATGATCGTCTGGTGCAGCAGCACATGGTTGAGAACCGAGCCGAGGGCGTACCGGGTGGTGGGATCCTCGACCGCCATGGCGACAGCCTCGGAGATCGCGATGCCGAGCGAGCCCGGATGATCCGGATCCTGAGCCAGCAGCTGGCGACCGAAGTCGGTCTTGTCGCTCGGTGACGGGTGCACGGTCGCTCCCCAGATCTCCATCATCGTCTTGCGGTACGGCTTGGCCCGGTACGACGCCGCAACCTGCCACACCTCGCACTCGATGCCGTATTGGGCGGTGGCGAACGCAAGGGAGCTGCCCCACTGACCAGCGCCGGTCTCGGTGGTGAGCTTCGTGATGCCCTCTTGATGGTTGTAGAAGGCCTGCGGCACCGAAGTGTTGGGCTTGTGGGAGCCGGCCGGACTCACGCCTTCGTACTTGTAGTAGATGCGGGCGGGGGTATCGAGCAGCTCCTCGAGGCGCCGCGCGCGGAACAGCGGGCTCGGGCGCCACAGCTTGTACACATCGAGCACCCCGCCGGGGATGTCGATGTAGGAGTCGGTGGAGACCTCCTGCATGATCAGCGCCATCGGGAACAGCGGGGCGAGATCGTCGGGCCCGATCGGCTCGTGGGTGCCGGGGTGAAGGGGCGGGGGTGGCGGCGTCGGCAGATCCGGGATGACGTTGTACCACTGGGTTGGCATCTCAGATTCGTCGAGCAAGATCTTGCTGTAGTCCGCAGCCATGGGCACCTCTTTCGCGTCGTTGGTAGCCAAGTTCCTACACCACCCTTCCGTCGGAGGCCACCCTTCCGTCGGACACCACCCTTCCGTCGGAGGCCACCGTGCACGGGGCTGGGTGAGGTGCGCCTGATCAGATGAGATGGAAGAGGTGGTCGCCGTCGTAGGCGGCGTCGGGGTTGTCGCGAACCCGACGGTCGAGCTCGTGAGCGTCGTCGCCCACGAGGATGCGCCAGCGGCCGCCGAGCACGCCGGCGAGAATGACCGAGGCTGCCTCGGAAGCGGTCATCGGAGCCTGCTCTTCGAACATCTGGTCGACGGCGATCATGAACTCCGCCACCTCGGCGGTGGGTTCGACTGTGGCGTGGCGCAGGGAGTTGGCGACGATCTTCGTGCCGATGTGGCCGGGCATGACGACGTGAGCCGAGACGTGTGGGGCGTGCACCTGGAGGTCGGTGATCAGGGCTTCGGTGAAGCCCTTCACGGCGAACTTCGACGCCGAGTACGCGGTGTGGGGACGGTCGGGTCCGACGGATGCATAGAAGCCGTTGACGCTCGACGTGTTGATCACCGCGCCCTCGGATGCTGCGGCGACGAGTGGCAGGAAGACGCGACAGCCGAGGTAGACACCGCCCCAGACGACATCGAAGGTCCGTTCCCACGCAGGCCGCTCGGTCTCGAACATGGAGCCACCGCCCGCAATGCCGGCGTTGTTGAACAGCAGGTGGATGTGCTCGGTGTCGAAGCCCTCGACGATGGCGTCACGGAACGCCTCGAGATCCGCTTCCTTCGACACGTCGGCCATGTGGGTGAGCACCCGGACGCCGGGTGACTCCTCGGCAACCATCGCCGCCGTCTCGGCCATCGTGTCGGGCGAGAGGTCGCAGAAGGCGACATCGCAGCCGCCGGCCGCAAGCTGTCGAACGAGCTCGCGGCCCATGCCGGTGCCGCCGCCGGTGACAACAGCGATCTTGCCGGAAAGATCAGTGATCATCAGGAACTCCAGTTCACCCGCACGGGAAGGTGCTTGTAGCCGTGTACGAAGCTGGCCGAGACGACACTGCGGTCGCCGGCCGGTTCGATCGAGTCGATGCGTTCGACCATCTGCTCGAGCAGGGCGGCGATGCTCGCCTTCGCCAGATGGGCACCGAGGCAGTAGTGCTCTGCCCAGCCGAAGCCGAGATGTCGGTTGGGGGTGCGGCCGACATCGAAGCGGTCGGGATCGTCGAACACCTCCTCATCGCGGTTGGCGGCGCCGTAGAACATCGCCACCGCCTCGCCCTCGCGGATCAGGGTGTCGTCGAGCTGGTAGTCGCGAAGCGCCGTGCGTTTCATGTAGTTGACCGGGGCCGTCCAGCGCACGATCTCCTCGACCGCCGTCTTGATCAACGACGGGTCGGCCTTGAGTCGAGCGAACTCCTCGGGGTGATCGAGGAATGCCGCCATCGCGCCGGAGAGCGAGTGGCGGGTCGTGTCGTGGCCGGCATTGAACACGATCAGGTAGTAGCCGAGCGTCTCAACGAGACCCATCGGTTCGCCGTTCTCGAGGGTGGCGTTGGCGAGCAGCGAAGCGAGGTCGTCGCGGGGGTTGGCGCGCCGGTCCTCAATGATCGTGTTGAACATGGTGAAGAACTCCATGCCGAGTTCCGCCGAGGCGGCGACCCGGTCCTCACCGGGGCGCCCGACGTCGGGATCATCGAAGGCGAACAGCTGCGAGGTGAGTTCAAGCAGGCGATCCTCATCGGCCTCGGGCACGCCGAGGATCGTGCAGAGGACGCGCAGCGGATGCCGCTGCGCGACGAGCTCGACGAAGTCGACCGGCTCGTCGCCGTGCTCGGCGAGACGATCCATCATCAAGGTGGCCGTGTCGGTGACGATCTCGTCGAGGCGCGTGATCCCCCGAGGCGTGAAGAACCCGCTGGCGACCTTGCGGAACGTGCGATGGTCGGGCGGGTCCATCGAGATGATCACGCGCATCTGGTTGAAGGGGTTCGACTCGTCGGCGATGACGTCCATCTGGTCCTTGCGGAACAGGATGATGTTGCCCGCTGCGCTCGAGAAGGCGTCCGGTTGCGACGAGATCTCCGTAATGTGGCGGTGCTTCGTGATCGCCCAGAACGGCTGCACATTGTCGGCGTCGGTCATATGGACCGGCTCGTTGGCCCGAAGCCATCGCCACTCCTCGTACGGGAAGCTTCGCTCGCCGTACTCGTGGTTGAGCACAAGCCGATTGTCGAGGTTGTCGGGCGCCATCGTCATGCGCCGATCGTAGGTTCGACGGCTCCCCTGAGCGAAAAGCGTCCTCGTCGAGTGGAACCTTCGGGCGTCGCATCGTTCGACGCGATCGACCGAGGGCGAGTAAGACGAGGGGCATGGCGACCCCACGACAACCCGGCCTCGAAGCGGTCTTCACCGACCGAGGTGACGACGACGAAATCCCCTACATCAAGGTTCGCAGCCAGCGAAACGCCGACGGGACCGACGTCCACGTCTGGGAGAAGTGGGTCGCATTTAACGTCGACCCGCTTTACCTCGCCCTGTTCGCCCGCTACGACCCGGGCATGATCGTTCGTCACCACGGCCACCACAGTCCGCACACGCTGCTCGTGCTCGGCGGGTCGATTCGATGTGGTGATGTCGACCTCGGGCCCGGCGATCATGTCGAACTGCCACTCGGCGCCTCGTTCGGCCCGTTCGAAGCCGGTCCCGAAGGCGCTGAGCTCTACGAGGTGATGATGGGTGACCCTCGATCCTGGTCCGACGACGAGGACTCCATGGTCGCCCTGCTAGCCGCTCGTGGTGCCGAACGCCTGCCCGACCCGCCGATCGACCTCCCCGGCGGGCTCGAGGACCTCCGCCAGGTCTACGCCCGAGCCGAGGCACTCGCTACGGAGGTCGACCCTGACTGAGCCTCGTCTCGGCGTCGGAGCGCCCCATCGTCTCGGCGTCGGAGCGCCGATGTGGGCGAACCGGGACTGGGTCGGGCGGTCGCTTCCCGTCGACACACCCGCCGGACGCGAGCTCGATGCCTACGCCAGAGTCGTCAATGCCGTCGAGGGAAACACCACCTTCTACGCCACGCCCGACGCGGCCACGATCGACCGGTGGCGTGCCGCCACGCCACCCGGCTTTCGTTTCGTCTTCAAGCTTCCCCGCGAAATCACGCACGACCGGCGTCTGCGCAATGCCACTGCGCAGCTCCGGGCGTTCCTCGGCCGCATCGAACCCCTCGGAGATCGTCTCGGTCCGCTGATGATTCAGCTCCCGGCGTCGTTTACTCCCGGCGACCTTCCGGTGCTTGGGGCCTTTCTCGACGCCGTCCCCAACTCGTTCGCGTGGTCGGTCGAGGTGCGGCACCTCGCCTTCCATGCCGGGGGCGACGCCGAACGGCCGCTCAACGACCTTCTCCACGAACGGGCTGTCGACCGGGTTGTGCTCGACAGCCGCCCTGTCTTCGACGGGCCGTGCGAGACGCCGGAAGAGATCGATGCATGGGAGAAAAAGCCGCGGGTCCCGGTGCGTGCGGTGGCGACGGGGGAGCAACCGATCGTGCGGTTCATCGGGCAGACCGACGCCGACGCCAACCCGCCCTACTGGTCGAAGTGGGTCGACACCGTGGTGCGTTGGCTCGATCAGGGCCGTCGCCCGATCGTGTTCCTCCACACGCCCGACAACCTCGTCTCGCTCGAGCTCTGCCGCCGGTTTCACGTCGAGGTCGTCGACCGAAGCGACGAACCCAACCTGCCGCCTGCACCGCCGGTGTCGACCCAGGACGGACTGGAATTGGGGTGAACCCGACCCCGACTCGGTTCGATCAAGCTGTTATCGTTCAAGACATGGCGACCCGCACCCCTAACGCTCCCCAACACACCGGGCTGCTGCTTGCGGGTCTGCTTGCGATCCCGTTTGCCTCGGTGTCGATCGCAGCGCAGTTGGGCGACATCGCCTCCACCACCGATCCCCGAGACGCACTCGCCGGCAGCCTTGCCTTGCTGGTTGGTGTCGCGCTCGGTCTTGTCGTGCGGCGTCTTGTCGCTACCGTCGACGCTCGTGTCCGAGGCGCGGTTCGGCTCGTCGCTGCGGCGCTGCGTCCGCTGCCTGGTGCAATCGTCGAGATCGTCCGTGTCACCGGCCGGTCGCTTGACGAGGCGACCATGCCTCGTCTCGTCTTCGTCCCCGCCGAAACCGGTCGACGAGGACCTCCGATTCGCGTGCGTTGATCCATCGCGGCCGCGATCTCATCCGGCCGTTTCCCGCACGAATCGAATCAAGGAGATACCACCCATGCGCACAAACGCGCTGCGGCAGCTGGCCGCGCTCACTGCTCTCTGCATTTTCACTGCCGCCTGTGGCGACGATGAGGCCACGGAGGCCACCCCACCCGACGACATGGCCGACATGGAGGCCGTCGACGATGATCACGACCACGACGATCACGACGATCACGAGGGCCACGATCACGATGGTCACGATGATCATGAGGATCACGATGATCATGAGGATCACGATGATCACGATGATCACGACCACGGGTCGCCCGTCGACTTCGAGGGTGCCGACATCCCGACCCTTGGCGTCCGTGTCGAGCCCGACCCGGCCGGCGGCATCAACATCACGGTCGACACGACCAACTTCGTCGTTGCTCCAGAGGCTGCATCCACGACGCACGTCGAGGGTGAGGGGCACTTCCACCTCTACATCGACGGCACAAAGGTCCAGCGCTTCTACAACGAGGCGATTTACTTCGCCGGCGTGACCGAAGGCGAGGTCACCGTCATGGTCGAACTTTCGGCCAACGACCACCGCACCTACGCCGTCGACGGCGAGCCGATCGTCGCCATGGTGACCGTCGATGTGCCTCCGCACGATCACGGTGCACACAGCCATGGTGATGCCGGACAGGTTGCGTGGGCAGGCGACGCGCCGCAGATGGCGATCGAGGTCGTGGAGGATCCGAAGTCGGGCTACAACGCCCTGATCACGGTCGACGGCATGACGCTCTCCGCCGCAAACGTCAACGGCGATCATGTCGATGGCGAGGGCCACCTGCACCTGTACGTCAACGGCCAGAAGGTTGGCCGTCTCTACGGCAACGCCACCCACATCCCGGCGCTTCCCGTCGGTGAGGTCGAGATCACGGTCGGCGCGTTCACCAACGACCACAGCGCCTACGTCATTGACGGCGAACCGATCGAGGCATCAACCTCGATCACGGTTGCCTCATGAGCCGCAGGCGTCTTCTCGTCGTTGCCGCGCTCGTGGCCGTCGCGGCTGCGTGCAGCGGCGACGGCGGTGCTGTGCCGTCCGCCGACGAGATCATCCTTGAGTTCGGCGACGAAGGCGGTCTCGTCGGTGGTGTTCGTCGGGAATCTGTCGATCTCGGTGCGAAGGTCACCATGATCGTCGAAGGGAGCACCGATGAGCAGGTGCACGTCCACGGTTACGACCTCTACATCGAACCCGAGGGTCCCGGCGTCCTCGAGTTCGACGCCCTCATCCCCGGGCGCTTCGAGGTCGAACTCGAGCAGTCCGGTCAGCTCCTCATCGAGCTGACGATCTCATGACCCGCCGCCGTCGCCTCGGCGTCGCCACCGTCCTCGCAGGTGTGGCGCTGGTGGGTGCAACGCCGGCCGGTGCCCACGGCATTGGCGGCCGCACCGATCTGCCGTTGCCGGCCTGGCAGTTGGCGTGGGCGGCTGGCTTCGCCGTTGCGAGTTCCTTTGTAGCGCTCGGCGCGTTCTGGTCGCAGCCGCGGCTCGTTGCTGCGGCAGATGGTGGGCGAACCCTCGTCGACACCCAGCGTCCGGTGATCCGCGGACTTGAGTTCCTCACCAAGTCGATCGGTGTGTTCCTCTTCGGCGTGCTCATGTGGGCGGCTTGGTGGGGCAACCCGAACGGGGCGGTCAACATCGCGGGTGATGCGTTGCTGATCTGGTTTTGGGTCGGCTTGCAGCTCGTGTCGTTCCTGTTCGGTGATGTCTGGCGACTGTTCAATCCTTACGTCACGATCGCCGACTCGGGCGCGTGGGTTCGAGCCAGGATCCGAGGTAAGGAAGCAGCCCCGATCGAGGAGACGGGGCCGCTCAGCCTTTGGCCGGCCGTGGCGGCGATCTTCGCCTACCTGTGGTTCGAACTCGCCTATCACTCGACCGACAGCCCTCGATCGATCGCCGTGTTTCTCACCGTCTACTCGGTGGCGATGATCGGCGGCGCAGTCGTGGAAGGTCGCGACTGGGTGCGCCGAGCCGATGGCTTCGCCGTGTTGTTCACGAAGTTGGCCGCAATGTCACCGGTCCATCGTGACGACGACGGTCGTCTGCGGCTGCGTTCGCCACTCGCCGGGCTGTCGACCTTGCCCAACATCCCCGGCACGGTGCCGTTCATCCTCGTGGTGCTCGGCTCGACCACGTTCGACGGCTTCACCCGCAGTTCGATCTGGCTCGACATCGCAGGTGAACAGACCGGCTGGGGCCGCACGGTGAGCAGCACGATCGGCCTGCTTGTCATCACCGGCTTGGTCGCCATGGCGTACTCGGTTGCCATTTCGGCGATGGCGAGCATCACCAGGGAGGAGTCGGCCGAGTTGAGCCGGGTGTTCGGGCCGACGCTCGTCCCGATCGCAGCGGCCTACGCCGTCGCTCACTACTTCAGCTTCCTCGTGCTCACCGGGCAGCGGATGTTCATCCGGATCAGCGATCCCGCCGGTCGCGGTTGGGATCTGTTCGGCACCGCCGACTATGCGATCGACTGGACGATCGTGTCGCCGGCCACGATCGCGTGGGTGCAGACCCTGGCGATTGCGATCGGTCACGTCGCCGGCGTCGCAGCGGCTCACGATGTTGCGATCAGTCGTTACGACCACCGACTCGCCGTCAGGTCGCAGTATCCGATGCTGGCGGTCATGATCCTCTACACCGTGCTCGGGCTCTTCCTCCTGCTTGGCGCCTAGATCGGGGTGAGCCGCTCGGCGAGAAAGTCGAGGGTTCGGGCCAACGCCACCTGGCTCGGATGATCAGGTTGGTCGTCCGGGGCCAGGTGCTCGGTCAACACGCTGTGGTCCTGCTTGCCGGTCTCGGCCCCGGGTGTGTCGCTGGGACTCGGGATCTCCTCGTGCACGAAGTTGTCGCCGAGTGCGTGCTTCAGGGTGGCGAATCGCTCCCCGGGGACGAGGGCGTCGCCGGTGAAGCGAAGCCCGAGCACAGGGCAGCCCTTGGCGGCAACGGTTGCGAGTTCGTCGGCGCTGAGCCCGGTCGATGCCTTCCGGGCACCCCCGAGGCCGAACGGCAGGCTCGGCTGGCTCAGCACCGGTGCAACCACCGTGTCGTCGAGCAGCATTGCGAGTCCGAAACCGCCGGTGAAGCACATGCCGACGAACCCGACGCCCGGGCCGCCGTGGCGTCCGTGGAGGTCGCGCGCGAGGGCCCGCAGCCAGGCGGTGACGGGGGAGGAGTCCCGGGTGGCGAGGACGTGGAACTCCCGACTCACGCACGCCTTGGCGATCACGCCGAGCGCACGCCTCGTCGATGACGGTCTCCCGGGGGTGCCGAAGAGCGATGCGATCGCCACGGAGAAACCGCGGTCGACGAGTCGGTCGGCGAAGTGGGCGACGGTCGGTGTGATCCCGGGAATTTCGGGTGCGACCAGAACGCAGGGCCCGGTGCCCCGGTGGTACACGTCGTGGGTGATCCCGTCGGCACTGAACGGTTCGATTCGGTAGTCGGTGAGCGGCATGGTGCTGATCATCGCATGAAGGGCGCCAGCCCACCCGCGTTCAAGAAGTGTTGCATTTACGTTACGATCACAGCCGTGCTCGTTCACCGTCGACTCCGCACTCCCGTCGGAATGCTGCTCTTGGGCCTCGTGCTCGGCGTCATCGTTCCCGGTGCCTTGGCCCAGGACTCCGTCGACGATCTCCGGAGCCAACGAGAGAACATCCGCCGCGAAGCAGCCGACGCAGCCGCCCAACTCAACGCCTTGTCGGCCGAGGATCTGGAACTCGTCGAGGCCCTCGAGGCGCTCGATGCCCACATCGCACTTCAGGAGATCAAGATCGCAGCGGCGGCGCAGTCCATCGAGACGGCGGAGGCCGAGGCCACCCAGGCGCAGACCGAGGCCGACATCCTCGCCGAGGAGATCGAGGCCATCCGCGATCGTCTGCGCCGGCGAGCGATCGATGCCTATGTCGCACCCACCACCGATGCTCTTGATCAGCTCAACAGCGACGACCTGATCGGTTCGGCTCTCCGGCGCGAGTACCTCGACGACATCGTCGGCGACGAGTACGAAATCGTCGACCAACTCCGAAGGGCCATCGCCGAGCAGGAGGCGGCGAACCGCACCGCACAGACGTTCCTTACCGAAGCGCAGGCCGAGCGGGCCGAACTCGATCTTCGACATGCCGAACTCGAGGTCGCCCGCACCGAGGCCGAACAGTTACGAGCCGAGGTGCAGGAGCGAATCGCCGAGTGGCAGACCCGATCCGACGAGGTAGCCGAAGCGGACCGATTGATCGGTGAGGAGATCCGCCGCCTCGAGGAGGAGGCAAGAATCGCCGCCGAAGCGGAGGCGCAACGCTTGGCCGAGGAGGAAGCCCGGCGCCTTGCAGAGGAAGAGGCGCAGCGCTTGGCCGAGGAAGAGGCCGCCGACGACCCCGCCGCATCCCCGCCCTCAGGAGATTTCGCGATCACCCACCGGCCGGCGGCCGGTGTCCTGACGAGCCCGTTCGGCCCGCGTGTGCATCCGATCTTCGGCACCACTCGGACGCACAACGGCATTGATCTCAACGGTGACACGGGCGATCTGATCCTTGCGGCCAACGACGGCGTGGTGCTCTCGGCGGGGTGGCGAACCGGCTACGGCAACGCGATCGTCATCAGCCACGGTGGCGGCTACTCGACGCTTTACGCGCATCTGTACGACATCGATGTGAGCACCGGGCAACAGGTGTCGGGGGGCGACGTGATCGGCTTGCTCGGCAGCACCGGTTGGTCGACCGGGCCACACCTGCACTTCGAGGTCCGGCTCGACGGTACCGCCCTCGATCCGGTCGGTTTCTATCCGTTCTGACGGTTCCCTCGATGCGGTCGGCACACGCCGCCGTTCTAGAGTCCACCCCATGACACACCAGCGTCGAGCGTTGATCGTCGCGGCTGCCTCACCGCAGCAACTCGTCGGCATCGAGACGCGTCCGGATGTCGTGATCGCTGCCGACAGCGGGCTGCATGCAGTGCTGGCCGCCGGGTGGATCCCGGATCGTGTCATCGGTGATCTCGACTCCGCCGACCCCGCAGCCGTCGAGATCGCAGCGGAGGGCGGGGCGGTCGTGGACCGCCACCCGGTCGGGAAGGACGAGACCGATCTCGAACTGGCCCTCGCTGCCGCCGTCGAGGCCGGCGCCACCGAGATCCAGGTTGTTGTTCGCAGTGACGGACGACTCGATCACCAGCTCGCAAACCTGTTCGCACTCGCCAAGCCCGACTGGAGCACCGCCGAGGTTCGCGCCGATGTCGGTGATCATCGGGTATGGGTGGCGCGTGGCGATCATCGCCTCTCGGTCGGCATCGGTCAGCATCTCGCGCTCCTGCCGGTTGGAGGTCCCGCCCGAGTGACGACTCGCGGGGTCGCGTTCCCGCTCGCCGACGAGGTGTTGTCTCCCTTCGACGGGCGTGGCATCGCCAACGAGGCGACCGAGTCCGCGGTGTCGTTGACGGTGTCGGACGGTGTCGTGCTGGTTGTCAGTTCCCCCGCACACGCCGACGACCCCGACGAGGCCGGGGCCTGAGGTCGCATCCGGGGCACAACCGGGAAGTCGCTCAGGCGGCTCCGCCGTGACGGATCCAGGTCTCGAACATGGCGGCGTAGCGTCCGCGCTGGGCGACGAGTTCGTCATGGCTCCCGAGCTCGACGATACGCCCATCGTCGACCACGGCGATCCGGTCGGCGCGGCGAGCCGTGGCGAGCCGATGGGCGATGATCACGGCCGTGCGACCTTCGAGCACGACATCGAGGGCGCGCTCGACCTGGGTCTCGGAGTTGAGGTCAAGGTTGCTGGTGGCCTCGTCGAGGATCAGCACCCGCGGTCGGGCGACAAACGCTCGTGCAAGGGCGAGAAGCTGTCGTTCGCCAGCGGAGAGCGACGCGCCGCGCTCGTGGACGGGTGCATCGAGCCCGCCCAACCGCTCGACGAGATCGCCGATCCCGACGGCATCGAGCGCCGCCTGGAGTTCGGCATCGTCGGCGTCCGGGCGAGCGAAGGCGACGTTGTCGCGCACGACCCCTGCGAACAGGAAGGGCTCTTGGGGCACGACCCCTAGTTGGCTCCGCAGGCTGTCGATGGTGATCTCGCGCAGGTCGTGTCCGTCGATGCGCACTGTGCCCACGTCGGGGTCGTGAAAGCGGGTGAGGAGACGGGCGATGGTCGACTTGCCGCTGCCGGTCTCGCCGACGAACGCCACGGTCTCGCCCGGTTCGATGCGCAGCGAGACATCGTGGAGCACCGGCCGATCGGTTTCGTAACCGAACGTGACCCCGTCGAGTTCGATCGCGCCGTCGATGGGGGGAAGGTCGGTGGCGTCGGGTGCCTGCGGGATGGCGGGTTCGGTGCCGAGCAACTCGCGAAGCTTGACGATTGCAGCACCACCTTGCTGGTAGCTGTTGTAGAGCTGTACCAGGGTCTGGATCGGGGCGAAGAACGACGCGAGGAAGAGCAGGAACGCGGCGAGTTCGCCCACGGTGATCCGCCCGCGCGCCGCCATGGCACCGCCGACGGCCAACAGTGTCGCCTGGGTGGCGATGCCGATCATCTCGGTGCCGGGGGCGTACAGCGAATTGGCGCGGCTCGTGTTGACCTGGGCCTCGAGGTGTTCGCCGACGACCGCACGGTGGTCGACGAGGTTGCGGGCCCGACGGTTGTGGGCAGCGATGACACGAATGCCGGCGAGCGACTCCTGCAGATGCGAGAGCAGATCGGCGATGCGGTCGCGCACCCGGAGGTAGCCGACCGATGAGACCTTCCGAAACCACAGCGACGCAACGAGTGTGGGCGGCAGGGTCACCAGGAGCGTGATGACCGCCAGCAGCGGGTCGTAGAAGAAGAGCGCGATGGTGATGACGAGCAGGGTGAAGATCTGCACGAGGAGGTTGACGATTCCCTCCTGGAACAGCATGGAGAGCGCCTCGATATCGGAAGTCATGCGGGTGAGCAGAACGCCCGCCTTCTCCTCGGTGTAGAAGCCGACGCCCTGGCGTTGCATGTGGCTGAACACCCGAATGCGAAGCTGTTCGTTGAGCCGCTCACCGAGACGACCTGTGTAACTCACGCGGGCCCACCCGAGCAGCGCAGCGACGACCACGGCCCCCACGTAGACGATCGCAACGGTGACGATCACGGAGCGGTCGTTGGCGCGAACGCCGTCGTCAATGGCGATTTGGGTGAGGATCGGACCGAGCTGGAGGGCGACCGTCTCGATCAGGACGAGGGCGATTGCACCGAGGAGTCGCCAGCGGTGAGGTCGGAGGAAGCGGAGGAGCGAGAACGGTTCGCGGTCCCAGACATCGACCCGCCAGCCGACGTTCGGGATGGCGTGCTCAGGTTCGTTCTCGAGGACCTTCTCGACCTTTGCGCGCAGCTCACCGGGAACGTCGGCCGCCGGGAGGCCGGCTGCGGCGTTGGAGGCCATTGAACTCGGTCCGCCGGTGATGCCGCCGGGGCCTCCTCCCATCGAGAACATCAGGCGTCACCTTGTTCGGTGTCGGCGCCGGCAGTGTCGGCGAGGATCGCGGCGTAGCGCAGGTTCGTGGCGAGTAACTCGTCGTGGGTGCCGGTGGCGGCGACCACGCCGTTGTCGAGCAGGATCACCCGGTCGGCGAGGGCGATGGTGGAGAGCCGATGGGCGATCAGGATGGTGGTGCGTCCGGCGCGGCGGGCGTCGAGTGCGTCGTGGATGCGCTCTTCGACAGCGACGTCGATGGCGCTGGTGGCGTCGTCGAGGATCAGGATCTGTGGGTCGGCGAGCAGGGTGCGGGCGATGGCGAGTCGTTGACGTTGTCCGCCGGACAAGGTCAGACCCCGTTCACCGACCTCGGTGTCGGACCCATGCGCAAGATCGCCGACGAAGTCGCTGGCGGCAGCGTCCGCAAGGGCGGCCTGGACCTCTCCGTCGGAGGCATCGGGGCGGGCGAAGGCGACATTGCCGTGGACCGAGGCCGCGAACAGGAAGGGGTCGTCGGTGACGGTGGCCGCGGCCCGACGAAGATCGCTGAGTGCGAGCGTGCGGACATCGTGGCCATCGACGCGCACGCTGCCCGAGTCGACGTCGTAGAAGCGGGGGATGAGCCGGGCGATCGTGGACTTGCCGCTTCCGGTGGCGCCGACGATGGCAACAGACTCTCCCGGTTCGATCGTGGCGGTGAACCCGCGGAGCACGGGTTCGCCCTCGCCCACGGGGTAGCCGAAGTAGACGTCGTCGAACTCAATGCGGCCGGCTGGGCGGGTAAGGGCAACGGCGTCGTCGGGCTCAACGATCGACGGGGTCTCGTCGAGGATGTCGAACACCCGGATCGCCGCAGCGCCGGCGCGCTGCCACTGGATGAGGATGAAGCCCAACAGTCGGAAGGGCGTGGCGAGCAAGACGACATAGGTGGAGAAGGCGACGAGGTCGCCGATGGCGAGTTCACCGTCGATGGTCTGCAGGCCGCCGTAGAGCAGCACGAGCGCGAGGCCGAGACGAGGCAGTGATTCCATGCCCGGTGCGTGGCGGGCTCGGGTGTCGGCGACGGCGGTGCCGGCCCAGCGGAGGCGACGGGTGGCCCGAGCGAGGTTCTGGACCTGGGCGGATTCCTGGTTGAACGCCTTGACCACGCGGATGCCCTGGATGTTCTCGTCGACGATCGTGGCCATCTCGGCCTGTCGCGCCGTGACCACCCACTGCAACGGGAACACGCGGTTCCGCAACCGGACGCCGACGGCGTAGACGAACGGCAGGGGCGCAATGGCGACAAGGGTCAAGGTGACGTCGACGGTGAGCATCACGACCACCGCGAAGAAGAACAGCACCACCTGCATGGCGACGAGTGGGCCGAACGCGAAGAGCAGCTGGATCGACCGGATGTCGGTGTTGGCTCGGCTGATGACCTGACCGGATTGGGTGCGGTCCCAGAAATCGAACGAGAGCTCGGTGAGCCGCTCATACATCAGGTTGCGGAGATCCTTCTCGATGCGCAGCGCCGATCGGAAGAGCCCGAACCGGTAGGTGAAGCCGAAGACGAACCGGACGACGGCGAGCCCGAACAGGCCGACGACGAACGGTGCGGGGGTGTCGCCGTCAGCGACCGCGTCGATCCCGCCACCCAACATGATCGGCACCGACACGGTGGCGGCCATGCTGATCAGTCCGGCGACGATCGAGCCGATGAAGTGCCACTTCTGGACCAACACGACCGGTCGTAGGCGACGGAGCCAGCCGAGCGAGCGGTCCGGATCGACCGACGCACGCGGGCGCTCGAAGCGCTCCGGGGCAGCGGCGGTCGGGGTCGTGGCGGGCATTGTGCGACCCTACGGCTAGATTTCGCCCATGCACGAATGGGCTCAGGGGTCCTGATCGACACCGCCATACGACTCCTCGCCGCGCTCGCACTCGTCGTCGCCAACGCCGGGTTCGTCGCTGCGGAATTCGCCCTCGTCGCGGTCGACCGCGCTCGGATCGACGAGCGAGCCGGCCAGGGCCAGGCGCGTGCTGCAGCGGTGCAGCGCTTGTTGTCGCGCCTCTCGTACCACTTGTCGGGGGCGCAGCTCGGCATCACGATCACGTCACTGCTCCTTGGCGTGCTGGCTGAGCCGGCCGTCGCCCGCGTCTTCGAGCCGGGCATCGAGGCTGCGTTCGGTGAGGTGCCGGCCGGGGTATCCGTTGCGATCGCGCTGGCGGTGGCCACGGTCGTGCAGATGATTTTCGGTGAGCTCATTCCCAAGGCGATCGCCACCACCCGACCCCTCGAGACCTCGCTGGTCATGGCTCGGCCCACCCAGCTCTACGGCGTTGTCGCCCGACCCCTTGTTGCGCTGCTCGACGGGATGGCGTCCCGGCTCACCCGACGCGTCGGCGTCGAGCCGACCGAGGAGCTCGAGGTGATTCCCGATCGTGGAGAACTCGAGCACCTGATCCGCTCCTCAGGGGAGGAGGGCACGCTTGACGAGGGCGAGGTCGAGCTCCTGACCCGTTCGATCCGGCTCGCCGACAAGTCGGCCGACGACGCCATGGTGCCCCGCGTGCGAGTTGAAGCGGTCGAGGCGACCGACACCGTCGAAACCTTGGTCGCCCTGGCGTCACGCACGGGTCACAGTCGTTTCCCGGTGGCGGGCGAGGATCTCGATGACGTACTCGGCGTCGTTCACGTGAAGTCGGTGCACGGTGTGCCGGTCGAGGACCGGGCGACGACCCTGGTCACCGAACTCATGACTCCCGTGCCGGCCGTCCCCGAGTCGCGCGACCTCGACGAGTTGCTTGTCGATCTCCGCCAAGGCGGCAATCAACTCGCAGTTGTCATCGACGAGCACGGCGGCTGCGCCGGGATCATCACCCTCGAGGACATCCTCGAGGAGATCGTGGGGGAGATCGATGACGAATACGACGGTGCCCCGACGCTGCTGACCCGCGTCGAGGCAAAGGGCTCGACCGTCGTGCCCGCCTCGTTGCACCCCGACGAAGTCGAGGCCGCGACCGGCTTCGAGATGCCCGAAGGCGAGTTCGAGACCCTTGCGGGCCTCGTGCTCGACCGACTCGGCCACATCCCCGAACCGGGGGAAATGGTCGAACTCGAAGGGTGGCGGCTCGAGGTTGTCGCGATGGACCGTCTCCGCATTGCGACCGTTCGCATCGTGGCGCCCGCCGAGGAGGCCGACTCGTGACCGGCTGGTTCCTCCTCGCTGCGCTTCTGTTGCTGGTCGCCAACGCCTTTTTCGTGGCGGTCGAGTTCGCCTTGTTGGCGAGCCGGGTCACTCGCCTCGAGCCGATGGCCGAGGACGACGACCGTCGAGCGGCGATCGCCTTGGCGTCGATCAAGGACCTGCAGTCGCAGCTGGCCGGCGCCCAGCTCGGCATCACGATGGCATCGCTCGGGTTGGGCTTCGTCGCCGAGCCGGCGATCGCCACGCTGATCGAATCCGTGATCGAGTCGTTCGTCGAGATCCCGTCGAACGTGCTGCACGCGATCTCGTTCACCTTGGCGCTGTCGCTCGTCGTGGTGGTGCACATGGTGATCGGCGAGATGGTCCCGAAGAACATCGCCATCGCCACCCCGGAGCGGTCGGCTCGGATCCTCGCCCCGATGCACCGGGTGTACGTCAAGCTCTTTGCCCCGATCGTGTGGTTCCTGACGGCCGTGTCGAACGGCATCACCCGGCTGCTCGGCATGGAGCCGGCCGACGAACTCAACACGGCGCTGACAGTCAACGAGTTCCATCGTGTGATCGAGGGCGCCGTCGAGGAAGGGAAGCTCGAGGATCTCGAACACGATCTCCTCGATCGGGCGCTCGACTTTCGGGCCCGCACGGCGGGGTCGATCATGGTGCCTCGCAGCCGAATGGTCACCGCGCCCCGGTCGACCTCGGTCGCCGATCTCGAGGCGCTGGTCGCCGAATCAGGCCACAGCCGTATCCCTGTCACCGGTCGCACGCTCGACGATGTCGTCGGATTCGTGCACTCGAAGGATCTGCTGCGTTTCGCAGCCGCGGATCGTGAGATTCCGGTACCGCTCGAAATGGTTCGCCGCATGGTGATCGTGACGCCCGACCAGCCCGTGCGCGACCTCATGCGATCGATGCGGCGAGGGCGTCGTCACGTCGCCCTCGTTCGCGCCAACGACGGCCGGTTGCTCGGCATGGTCACGCTCGAAGACGTGCTCGAGGCGCTCGTCGGTGACATCGCCGACGAGACCGATGGCGGCAGCGACGCCGCTGCGCCGGCGCCGGTCTAGCGCCGTCTCAGCCCCGTCGCCCCGAGACGGACTCAGACCCCCATGGCGTGGAAGCCGCCGTCGACATGGATCATCGAACCGGTTGTGGCCGGGAACCAGTCCGACAGCAGCGCAACGGTCGACCTGGCGACGGCGGAGGAGTCCTCGACGTCCCAGCCGAGCGGTGCCCGGTCGTCCCACACGTCCTCGAACTGGGTGAAGCCGGGGATCGACTTGGCGGCCATTGTCTTGATCGGGCCGGCAGCGACGAGGTTGACGCGAATGCCCTGGGGGCCGAGTTCGCGGGCCAGGTAGCGGTTGGCCGATTCCAGTGCGGCTTTGGCGAAGCCCATCCAGTTGTACGCCGGCCAGGCGACCGTGGCGTCGAAATCCAGCCCCACGATCGAGCCGCCGTTGGTCATCAGCGGCGCAGCGACTTCGGCGAGCGTCTTGAGGCTGTAGGCCGAGATCTCGACGGCGACCTTGACATCGTCCCAGGTGGCCCCCATGAAGTCGTCGCCGAGCGCAGCCTCCGGCGCGAAGCCGATCGCGTGGAGCGCGCCGTCGAGCGTGCCGAACTCGGCAGCGATGGCGTCTCGCAAAGCGGGCACGTGGGCAGGGTCGGTGACGTCGAACTCGAAGACCGACGGTTCCGTCGGGAGCTTGCGAGCGGTGCGCTGTGTGAGCCGCAGGCCTCGGCCAGCGCCGGTGAGGATGATCTCGGCACCCTCTTCCTGTGCGAGCTTGGCGATCCCGAATGCCAACGACGCGTCGGTCAACACGCCGGTGATGAGGATCTTCTTGCCATCGAGCACGCCCACGTCGGGCCTCCTGGGATTCGTCGTTCGGGTCGATCCTGTTTCGGACCGGGATGACATGTCGGAGGTTACGACGGCGGGACTACGGTCTCGGCGATGCACGCGGCTGCCCCCATGCACCTCTACGACACCAGCCGGAGCGAGGTCGCCGCGTTCGCTCCGGGCGAGACCGTGACGATGTACGTCTGCGGCATCACGCCCTACGACGCCACCCACCTCGGGCACGCTGCGACCTACATCACCTACGACGTGTTGCAGCGCCGGCTGATCGATCGAGGTCACCAGGTGCGCTATGTGCGCAACATCACCGACGTCGACGACGACATCATCCGTGCCGCTCGGCAGCGAGATGTGCACTACCTCGATCTCGCGTTCGGTGAGACCGCCCGGTTCGACGACGACATGGCGGCCCTGAACACGCTGCCACCGTGGTCCGAGCCGCGAGCAACCGGTGCGATCGGCAACATCCGCGGCCTGATCGACACCCTGCTCACCCAGGGCGATGCCTACCTGGTCGACGGTGCGGTCTACTTCGACACCGGGGCCGCGAACGGCTTCGGATCACTTGCTCGCCTCGGCGACGATCGGATGCGCCAGCTCGCCGCGGAGTGGGGTGAGCGGCCGGACGATCCGGCCAAGCGCAATCCGCTCGATTTCGTGCTGTGGCGTCCGAGCGACGACGGCGAGCCGGCGTGGGAGGCCCGATGGGGGCGGGGCCGGCCTGGTTGGCACATCGAATGCAGTGCCCTCGCCCTGCATGAGTTGGGGCCCACGATCGACCTCCATGGCGGTGGTGTTGATCTCCTCTTCCCGCACCACGAGTCGTGTCGGGCGCAGTCCGAAGCGGTCACGGGCCAACCGTTCGTCCGGCATTGGTTGCACCAGGCGATGGTGCATTGCGATGGACGCAAGATGTCGAAGTCGACCGGCAACCTCGTGTTCGTCGGCGACCTCCGAGAACATCACGATGCTGCGGCGATCCGGCTCGCGCTGTTGTTGCACCGTTACCGACGGCCGTGGAATTGGCACGACGATCTCCTCGTCGACGCCGAGACACGACTCGCCCGGTGGCGTCGGGCCGGTCCCGGCGACGCCGCGCTCGATGCCACCCGAGCCGCGCTCGACGACGATCTCGACACGCCGACGGCACTGGCGGCGATCGACGCCGCCGCCGAGGCCGGGCGGGGGGTGTCGGCAGCGGCCGAGCTGCTCGGGGTCGAACTGTGAACGACTCATGAACTGACGCGCACAACCGAGATCCCGCGGACGGATCAGCGATCCTCGGGGCCATACTGCCCTCGGAGAGGTTCAGGGTGAGCGTGATGGCTGACGGCGAACAAGAGCTACAGGCGATCGTGCGTGCCGTGCTGCGGCCGATGTTCCGTTCGATCTGGCGAATCCGGGTCTCGGGTGTCGAGAACATTCCGTCTACCGGCGGTGCCATTCTCACGCCCAATCACACCTCCGTGATCGACAGCTTCTTCTTGCCGGCTGCGGCGCCGCGCCCGGTCAGCTTCGTCGGCAAGGCCGAGTACCTCGACGACTGGAAGACTCGCAAACTCTTCCCGGCGCTCGGCATGATCCCGATCGACCGCAGCGGCGGCGACGCAAGCCAACGGGCGCTCGATACGGCCGCTCGAGTTCTCGAGGGCGGCGACCTTTTCGCGATCTACCCGGAGGGCACCCGGTCTCGAAGCGGCTTCCTTCACAAGGGGCACACGGGCGCTGCTCGTTTGTCGATCCGCACCGGCTGTCCGATCGTCCCGGTGGGCATCAAGGGTGCTCGGTCGATCCAACCGCCCGATCAACCGTTGCCCAACGTCTTTCGTCCCGTGGAGATCCACTTCGGCACGCCGATCCATCCGGCCGCCTCGGATTCGGTCAGCGACCAACGGCTTCGGTTGCGTCAGATCACCGATGAGGTGATGTTTGAGATTCGGGCTCTCACGGGCCAGGACTATGTGAACGAGTACGCCGGCAAGACGCCGCTGGCTGCTGCGCAGGCTCCCCACACAACGGGCTCGCCCGAGATGCCAGAGCGACGTTCCTCTGCGGATGTCCTGAAGCCCGTTCCGGCGTAGCGCCGTCCGATTTCCCGAGGCGGCGTCACCCCTCGGGGGCAGAGCGCGCCGGTAGCCTGACCGTCCTATGAGCGACGTGATCTCCGTACAGCTGCCCGATGGTTCTTCGCGTGAAGTCCCGGCTGGCACGACGACGTACGACCTCGCGTCCTCCATCGGCCCTCGTCTCGCCAAAGATGCGGTGATCGGCGTCGTGGACGGTGTCGAGGTCGACCTCGACATACCGCTCCACGACGGCGCAACGGTCGAGATCGTCACGGGCGACACCGAGCGTGGCCTGCACACCATTCGGCACTCGACCGCCCACGTGATGGCCCAAGCGATCCTCGACCTGTACCCCGGCACGCAGCTCGCGATCGGTCCGCCGGTCGAGTTCGGCTTCTACTACGACGTGGAACTGCCCGAGGGCAAGACACTCTCCGACGATGACCTCGCCCAGATCGAGGCCCGCATGCAGGAGATCGTCAAAGCCGACCAGGCGTTCGAACGCCACGAGCTTCCTGCAGCCGAGGCGGCGGCGTTCTTCGCCGACGAGCCGTACAAGGTGGAGATCATCGAGCGCGTCACGTCCGGTGCCGCCAGCGGTGAGGACGCCGGCGAGATCGGCGGCGGTGACTCGATCAGCTACTACAGCAATGGCGATGGCTTCCGCGACATGTGCACCGGCCCGCATGTGCCGTCGACCGGTCGCCTCGGTGCGTTCAAGCTTCAGTCGGTCGCCGGTGCGTACTGGCGGGGCGACGTCACCCGTCCGATGCTGCAGCGCATCTACGGCACGGCGTGGGCCGACAAAAAGGCGCTGAAGACCCACCTGCAGATGCTTGCCGAGGCCGAGAAACGCGATCACCGTCGTCTCGCAGCCGAACTCGACCTCGTGTCGTGGCCCGACGAACTCGGTCCCGGCCTCGCCGTGTGGCACCCCAAGGGCGCGTTGATCCGCAAGATCATGGAGGACTACAGCCGAGACCGTCACGAGAACGGCGGGTACGACTTCGTGTTCTCACCGCACATCGCGAAGTCGGTGCTGTGGGAGACCTCAGGCCACCTCGACTTCTACGCCGACGGCATGTACCCGCCCATGGAGATGGACGGCGCGACGTACTACCCGAAGCCGATGAACTGCCCGTTCCACGTGATGATCTACAAGTCGAACCAGCGCAGCTATCGCGAGCTGCCGGTGCGCCTGTTCGAGCTTGGCGCCGTCTACCGCTACGAGTTGTCGGGTGCCGTCCACGGCTTGATGCGCAGTCGCGGCTTCACCCAGGACGACAGCCACATCTTTACCACGCGTGAGGACATCCAGAGCGAGCTGATGTCGTTGCTCGATTTCGTGCTCTCGGTGTTGCGGGCGTTCGGCTTCGAGGATTTCCAGGCGAAGCTCTCGACTCGCCCACCCGAGAAGTCGGTGGGCGAGGACGAACTGTGGGACGAGGCCACCGAAGGTCTTCGAGCCGCACTCGATCGCAGCGGGCTCGACTACATCACCGACGAGGGCGGTGGTGCGTTCTACGGCCCGAAGATCGACGTCGACGTCAAGGACGCGATCGGTCGGGCGTGGCAGCTGTCGACCATCCAGCTCGACTTCAACCTGCCCGAACGCTTCGATCTCGAGTACATCGCCAGCGACGGCGAGCGCAAGCGACCCGTGATGATCCATCGGGCGCTGATGGGTTCGGTCGAGCGCTTCTTCGGCGTGCTGATCGAGCACTATGCCGGTGCCTTCCCGGCATGGCTGGCACCGACCCAGGTGCGGATCCTTCCGGTCGCCGAGGTCCACGCCGATCACGCGCATGATGTCGCCGCTCGCCTGCGCTCGTCGGGCTTCCGGGTCGATGTCGTCGGCGCCGTCGAACAACTCGGCAAGCGAGTCCGGAACGGCAAGGTCGAGAAGCTGCCGTACATCCTCGTGGTCGGCGACGACGACGTCGCGAACGACACGGTCGGCGTCAACAAGCGCGGTCACGACACGCCCGAGCGAGACGTCACCGTCGACGACTTCATCGCCCGTCTGGGTGACGACGTCGAGAACAAGGTCTGAGCTGTGGAGCATCTCTGGGCGGGGTGGCGCAGTGCCTACGTCCAGGGGGGCGACGCCCATGGTGGCGATGACGAGCGACCGGTGCCCGACATCGCCGACGGCCAGACCCTGTTCGAGGCGATCCTGCACTCCGGGTATCCCGACCGGGACACGCTGATCCTTTGGCGAGGAGAGCGGGTCTTCGCCATGCTCAACGCCTTCCCCTACACCTCCGGACACCTCATGGTGCTGCCCATGCGGGCGGTCGAGCAGCTCACCGAACTCGACGAAGCCGAACACGCCGAGCTGTGGCACGGCGTCCGTCTCGCGACACAGGCGGTCGAGGCGGCCTATGCGCCGCACGGCATCAACGTCGGCGCAAACCTCGGCAGGGGAGCGGGCGCCGGGATTCCCGACCACCTGCATGTGCACGTCCTGCCCCGCTGGGACGGCGACACCAACTTCATGACAGCGATCGCGAACACCCGCGTGATGCCCGAGTCGCTCGCCGCGACCTGGGAACGTCTCCACGCCGCCTGGCCCAGCACCTGACACGTGGCCCGCAGCCCGCATGGGCCTAGCCTCGGGGCATGGCCGAACATGGCGATATGGCTGAGACCAGCGACGAACACAGCAACGGTGTCACCGAGTCCGACGATGTCGACCTCGGCGAGATCCGGGACGAACTCCCGGCCGACCTCGACCCGTCCCAGGTCACGGCGCCCTACCTCTTCCCCAACAACAGTCGTCGCAAGATTCCGGCGGTGCTCTACACGCTGATCGGCATCGGCTGCATCGTGTTGTGGCAGACCGCCGGCGATGAGGCCGTGCTCGTCAATGGTGGCTTCGGTGTCGCCGGCATCGTGTTGATAATCATCGGGCTCTACCACTGGCAGGGCGGCTGGGATCTCTCGTTCGACGAGGAGCAGGCGCTCGGTGCTGCCGCCGAAGAGGTCGGGTTCCCGGCCGGGCATGCGTCGGCGCAGTTGGGGTGGCGTGGTCTTCGCAGCCGCCCGACCTGGCGCATCCTGCTCTACAGCAACGAAAAGGTCCCCGAAAAGCGGGGCCTGGTGCTCGTCGATGGCGTGAACGGCGAGATCATCGATCGCTTCGTGGAGGACAACCCCGAGGACTGGTCCGACTACGACGTGTAGCTGGGCTGTGACCCTTGTCCTGCCCTGAACGACCGGTCCGGACTCGGCTGGTACCCTGAGCGCAGCAACCCGGGAGGGGTTCACATGTTCGACGGCAACTTGCGCACGCAGGTCGACCGGGGTCTGACGCCCATCGGCCGCAGCCTCGTCAAGACCGGCATCACGCCCGACGTGATCACCGTGATCGGCATCGTGATGTCCGGCGTCGCTGCGGTGACGATCGGTGCGGGTTATCTGCGCGTCGGTTTCTTGTTCCTGCTGCTCACCGCCATTCCCGACGCGCTCGACGGGGCAGTGGCCCGTGCCGCGGGCACCGGCTCGAAGCGCGGGGCCTATTTCGATTCGGTGAGCGACCGACTCACCGACGGCATGCTCTTCGGAGGTGTTGCGTGGTACCTCGCGAGCACCGAACCGGGCCGCATCATGATGTTGCCGGTGGCGATCATGGGTCTCGCCATGTTCATCTCGTACCAGCGGGCCAAGGCCGAGTCGCTCGGCTGGGATGCCAAGGGCGGCATCATGGAACGTGCCGAGCGCATCGTCGTGCTCGCCTTCGCACTGCTGTTCCCGGAGCTGATGATCGCCACGCTCTGGGTGATGCTGGTCCTCACCGCCATCACGGCCGTCCAGCGGTTCGTGAAGGTCTGGAAGCAGGCCACCGCCGAGCACGATCGTCCCGTCCCGGCCCGCCGGGCTCGCCGACGGCCGCGCACTCGCACCTCGGTCGAGCCGTTGTGGCGTCAGCGCATGCGCGAGCGTCGCGAAGCCCGCAACGGCTGAGCGTCGCAACCTGAGCCATGGCCGGCGTTGCGGCCTACAAGGTCGGCTCCTTTCTGGCCCGCACCGTCCCGGACGGCGTTGCCACGAGTGTCGCTCGCGCCGGTGGTTTCGCTGCGGGCTTGATGGCTGGCGACGCCGGCAAAATCGTCGGCCGCAATCTCGAACGTGTCTATGGCCGCCCGCTCAGCGACATCGAGAAGAAACGGAAGATCGCCGAGACGTTCGAGTGGTACGGCCGCTACTACGTCGAGTCGTTCCGCCTGCCCGATGTCAGCGTCGACGAACTCGATCGCGGTTTCTCCTACGACGGGGTCGCGTCCATCGAGGCCAACTGCGGCCCGGGCAAGTCCGGCGCCATCCTCGCCCTGCCTCATCTCGGAACGTGGGAGTGGGCGGCGTTCTGGCTCGCCCGCGTCATCAAGGTGAAGGTGACGGCGATCGTCGAGCCGTTGCAGCCGCCCGAACTCTTCGAGTGGTTCGTCGGATTGCGCGAGTCGCTCGGGATGGAGATCCATCCGCTCGGCCCCGATGCGGGCAAGCAGATCATCGATGCGCTCGGCCGTGGCCATCTCGTCTGCCTGCTCTGCGATCGCGACCTGCAGGGCAATGGTGTACCCGTCGAGTTCTTCGGTGAGAAGACGACCCTTCCGGGTGGTCCGGCCACGATCGCGCTTCGCACAGGGGTGCCCTTGATGCCGGCGGCCGTGCCGTGGCGTGACCACGCCCGCCATGGATGGTGCCGCCCTCCGCTGAAGATCGAGCGCACCAAGGGTGCGCGGCTGCGCGAGGACATTCAGCGCGTCACCCAGATGATCGCCGACGAGTTCGAGATCATGATCCGCGAGACCCCCGAGCAGTGGCACCTGCTCAACCCCAACTGGCCGAGCGACTACGAGGCGCTCGGTCGGGAGATCCCCGATCACCTCCGGGACCTCTGAGCGGACCTCGGTCTGCCAGACTCAGCACCATGCGGATCGGCATCATCTGCCCCTACAGCCTGACGCTCCCCGGTGGGGTGCAGATGCAGGTTCTCGGCCTGGCCCGCGCGTTGCGCAAGCAAGGGGAGCGGGTCCGGGTGCTCGCCCCGTGCGATGGCCCACCCCCCGATGCCGGCGTCACCCCGCTCGGCAACAGTCTGCCGACCGCCGCCAACGGCTCGATCGCCCCGGTCGCTCCCGATCCGTCTGCCCAGTTGCGGGTGATTCGGGCCATGCGCGACGAGGACTTCGACGTTATCCATCTCCACGAACCGTTGTCGCCCGGGCCGAACCACACGGCCCTGCTCACCCGTCCGGCTCCGCTGATCGGCACCTTCCACGCTGCCGGCGGGAGCTTGGCCTACGACATGATGCCGCGGGCCACTCGCTTCCTGGCCGGCCGACTCGACGATCGGTGCGCCGTGAGTGAGGACGCCAAGAAGATGGCCCAGGAGGCCCTGGGCGGGCAGTACGACCTCACGTTCAACGGGGTCGAACTCGCCCGGTTCGCGTCGGGCTCGCCGCACCCGACGACCGCGCCGACGATCTTCTTCCTCGGCCGTCACGAACCTCGCAAAGGGCTCCGGGTGTTGCTCGACGCGATGTCGCAGCTTCCGCCCGACACCCGTCTGTGGGTCGCCGGGGAGGGGCAGGAGACCGACGAACTCATGGCCGAGCACGCCGGCGACCGTCGCATCGAGTGGCTCGGCACCATCTCCGAGACCGAAAAGATCGCCCGTCTGCGGGGTGCCGACGTCTTCTGCGCTCCCTCGCTCGGTGGCGAGTCGTTCGGCATCGTGTTGCTCGAGGCGATGGCCGCCGGCACGGCCGTGGTCGCCGGTGACATCCCGGGCTACGCCAACGTCGCTCGCCAGGGCCGCGACGCCTTGCTGGTGCCACCGAACGACGCCCGTGCATTGGCCCAGGCCCTCACGGCGGTTCTCTCCCGGGCCGACGAGCGCGAACGGCTTGTCGAGTCGGGCCTGAAGCGGGCCGAGGAGTTCTCGATGGCCCGCCTCGCCCAGCTTTATCTCGCCCGGTACGAGCGTCTCGCCGCCGCCGCTCCCCGCTGATCCGGCTCGCCTGCGGCCAGGCGAGCGTCGTTCAGCGATACATTGGTCGCCTGCGCGGCGGGCGCCGCGCACGAGAGGAATCCATGATCATCTTGTTGATCCTTCTGGGCGTTGTCGTCGTGCTGGTCTTCTATGTGATCAGCCTCTACAACAACCTGGTGAAGCTGCGGAACCGCATCGAGAATGCGTGGGCCCAGATCGATGTCCAGCTCAAGCGCCGCTGGGATCTCATTCCGAACCTCGTCGAGACCGTCAAGGGGTATGCCTCTCACGAAAAGGAGACCCTCGAGTCGGTGATCGCCGCCCGTAACGCCGCCACCACGGCCACGGGCCCGCAGCAATCCGCCGGTGCCGAGAACATGCTCACCGGTGCGCTGCGCCAGCTCTTCGCCGTCAGCGAGGCCTACCCGGATCTCAAGGCCAACCAGAACTTCCTCGAGCTGCAGGAAGAACTCACCGGCACCGAGGGACGGATCGCCTACGCCCGTCAGCACTACAACGACCAGGTGCTGAAGTACAACACTGCGATCGAGACCTTCCCTGCCGTGATCCTCGCCGGCCCGCTCCGCTTCACCGAGCGCGAGTACTTCGAGGCCGACGACGAGAGCCGCGGCAACGTGCAGGTCGAGTTCTAGGCGAACCGGAGTCCTGCTCGTGCCCACCATGTCGTCCCGCGCGCTCGCAGCGATTCCTGCGGTACCGCTTGGCGTGATTGTCGCGATTGTCCTGACCGTGGCCGTCCACCCCGTCGCCGGGTTGGTGTTCGGTACCGCCGCCGGTGCTGCCGTCTTTTTCTGGGTACTCAACGGTGCTGTCGGTGCTGCGCTTCGTGCACTGGGCGCATCACCGCTCGTCGAGGGACGTGAGCCGCGACTGGAAAGTCTTGTCGAGTCGATCTGTGCCAGCCACGGCATCGCGGAACCGATCCTCTACATCGTCGAGAGTTCGGCGATCGACGCTGCCGTGGTTGGAACACCCGCCGACACCCGCCTCGTCGTCACCCGCGGTGTGCTCACCAAGCTCGAACGGCTGGAGATCGAAGCGGTCGTCGCCCGTGAGATGACCCTGTTCGGCAACGGAGTTGCGGCGGCCACGACGCTTGCGTCACCGGCCCTCGGCCCGGTCGCCGCCGGCCTTCGCACGCGACTGCTCGACGATCGACGGCTCGTGCGAGCGGATTTCGATGCCGTCAGCGTCACCCGCTACCCGCCGGCGCTTGCCTCCGCCTTTGAGAAGGCGCTCGAGTCGGCGCGGATTAGCCACAACACCAGGACTGATCATCTCTGGATGATCGGGAGTGGCACCGACTCGGTCCAGCCCGATACGCGCGAGCGGGTCGACGCCCTCCGCGAACTCTGACATGTCCAGGGTGTGGGCAGCAGTGCTCGCCCTCGGCCTGGTTGCCGCCGCCTGCGGTGGCGCGCAGCCAACGATCGAGTCGGCCCCGGATACCGCTCCAGGTGTCGCGAGCACGGACGCCGAGTCCGGCACTGCGACCACCGACGCTGCCCCTGCGGCCACGGTGCCGGTCGTCATCGAGGAGGGCCCCAAGGCCCCGTTCACGGGGCTGGCTGTCGAGGAGCGTGTCCTCGATACCCCGGCACTCGTGGTCAAGATCTCGAACAATGACGACCGCAGCCTCGAAGCGTTGATCGGAATCGATGCCGCCGACGTGGTCATCGAGGAGCGGATCGAGGATCGGGCCACCCGGTTCGCCGCGATCTTCCACTCGCAGGTTCCTGACGTCGTCGGTCCCATCCGTTCGGCCCGCACGACGGATCTCGCCTTGCTCGCCAATCTCGGCACCCCGCTGCTCGTCTTCTCCGGGGCCAACGTGGCCGTGCTCTCCGAACTGCGTCAGTTCGCCCGCGACGACGGCGCCGTTCTGATTCCCGACGCCGGCGACGGCACGTATCACTTCCGCGACACCGACTTTTCGGCTCCCGACAATCTCTTCATCGATCTGGGCGTCGTTCGAGACGATTTCGGCGCCGAGGCCGGGATCCCGGTCCCGATCTTCGCCTTCCGAGATGCCGAGACCGACACCCGTCCGGCAAGCGTCGATGGTTCAGGTGTCACCGTTGTCGGTCGTGACACCGTGAGCTTCGTGCACGATCCCGCTCGGGGCTACGTCCGTGTGCAGGACGGTGCCGTGCACATCACTCGCGATGGGGTGCCGCTCGTTTTCACCAACGTGGTCGTGATGGAGACCCGCTACGTCCCCAACGCCAACGACGCCGAGTCCGTCGATGCGATCACGGTCGGCGAAGGCCCGGTCGACATCATGATCGGCGGCCTTCGCTTCAGCGGCACCTGGAGCCGCAGCGCCGACACCGAGCCCTACGTCTTCACGGCTGCCGACGGCGACGAGATCGTGCTGGAGCCCGGCACGACATGGGTCACGCTTGTGCCACAGGACACCTACGAGTTCTCCGTCGACCAGGCATCCCGAGGTCTCGTCCTGGGGACGGATGAGTAGGATCAGGCCATGACCGACCAGTCCCTTCCCAGCCAGGCGCGATCAACCGGGAGCCCCCTCGTCAAGCGTGGGCTCGCCGAGATGCTCAAGGGCGGCGTCATCATGGACGTCGTCAACCCCGAACAGGCTCGCATCGCCGAAGATGCCGGCGCTGTGGCCGTGATGGCGCTCGAACGCGTGCCCTCCGACATCCGCAAGGAAGGCGGCGTCAGCCGCATGTCCGACCCGGAGATGATCCAAGGCATCCAGGCGGTCTGCTCCATCCCGGTGATGGCCAAGGCCCGCATTGGCCACTTCGCCGAGGCGCAGATCCTCCAATCGCTCGGCGTCGACTACATCGACGAGTCCGAGGTTCTCACCCCAGCCGACGAGACCCATCACATCGATAAGTTCGCGTTCGACGTGCCGTTCGTGTGTGGTGCGACCAACCTCGGCGAAGCACTGCGTCGCATCAGCGAGGGTGCCTGCATGATCCGATCGAAGGGTGAGGCCGGCACCGGCAACGTTGTCGAGGCCGTGCGCCACATCCGGTCGATCAATGGCGACATTCGCAAGATCACCCAGGCCGATGCTGCCGAACTGTTCGAGTGGGCAAAGCAACTGCGTGCGCCACTGCCGCTGATCCAGGAGATCGCCGAGACCGGCGAACTCCCCGTTCCGGTGTTCTGCGCCGGCGGTATCGCCACGCCGGCCGACGCGTCCCTCGTCATGCAGTTGGGTGCGCAGGCCGTGTTCGTCGGCTCTGGCATCTTCAAGTCCGACGAGCCGGTCAAGATGGCCAACGCCATTGTCGAGGCCGCCACCCACTACCAGGACCCCCAGATCCTGGCGAAGGTGTCGACGGGTCTCGGTGACGCGATGAAGGGTCTCGAGATGGCGACGCTCGAAACCAAACTCGCCGAGCGGGGTTGGTGACCGGCCCGGTCACCGTCGGTGTCCTGGCGCTCCAGGGCGCCTTCGCTGCTCACCTCACGATCCTTCGAGATCTCGGTGTCGAAGCGTGCGAGGTCAAGACCAACGAACAGTTGGCTTCGGTCGACGCGCTCGTCATTCCGGGCGGCGAGTCGACCACGATGTCGATGCTGCTCGTGAAGGGCGACATGCTCGATCCGCTCCGCCAGCGGGTCGATGACGGCATGCCGGTCTTCGGTACCTGTGCCGGCATGATCCTGTGCTCGGAACGCATCGAGGACGGCCGCGCCGACCAGCACTGTCTGTCGGCCATTCCGATCGTGTCGCGCCGCAACGGGTACGGCCGCCAAATCGATTCCTTCGAGGCTGAGCTCGATGTCACGGGGCTCGATGAGCCCTTCCACGGGGTCTTCATCCGTGCGCCGGTCGTCGACTCGGTCGGTGCCGATGTCACCGTGCTCGCCGCCGTCGACGGGCAACCCGTGCTCTGCTCGCACGGTCCCGTTACGGTGGCATCGTTTCATCCGGAGCTGTCGGGCGACTCCCGACTGCACCGGCGTTGGTTGATCGACGCCGGGCTCCTCCCCGAGGGTCTGGCGGAGGCCAGCGACGAGACAGCGGAGGTCACGCCGTGAGCGGTCATTCCAAGTGGGCGACGATCAAGCACAAGAAGGGAGCGGCCGACGCGAAACGCGGCAAGCTCTTCGCCAAGCTGATCAAGCAGGTCGAGGTCGCGGCCCGTCAGGGCGGCGGCGACCCCGATGCCAACCCGACACTGCGCACCATGTTCCAGAAGGCGCGGGACAACTCGGTGCCGCTCGACACGATCGAGCGTGCCGTCAAGCGCGGTACGGGCGAGCTCGAAGGCGTCAACTACGAGACGATCACCTACGAGGGCTACGCGCCGGGTGGGATTGCGCTGTTGATCGAATGCCTCACCGACAACCGCAACCGCACGTCCGGCGACGTCCGCTCGACCCTGTCGAAGAACGGTGGCTCGCTGGCCGAGCCCGGCGCCGTGTCGTGGCAGTTCGAACGCAAGGGCGTCATCCTCGTGCCGTCGTCGGTCGAGGAGGACGAGGTCATGCTCGTCGCGCTCGATGCGGGCGCCGAAGACATTGTCGACGAGGGAGAGATGTGGCGGGTCACCACCCCGCCATCGGACCTTCCGCAGGTTCGTGAGGCGCTTGACGAGGCCGGTATCGCGGTCGAGTCGGCTGATCTCGCCATGCTCCCGACCTCCACCGTCGAGGTCACCGACGTTTCCCAGGTCAAAGGGCTGATGAAGCTCATGGACCTGCTCGACGATCTCGACGACGTGCAGGACGTGCACGGCAACATGGACGTCAGCGACGAACTGATGGACGAAGCATCGGCCTGAACGGCGTACGGGGCGAGATCGACGGTCACGCCTGTCGTCTCGGCTGGCACCACCCGTTCTCGATGACCCGCTAGGGTCGTACACGTGTTCGTGTTGGGGATCGACCCGGGGCTTTCCCGTTGTGGATATGGCTGTGTCGAGCACGGCCGCACGCCTCGTGCTGTCGCCGCCGGCGTTATCCGCACCGACCCGGCGCTCGATCTTCCGCACCGGCTTGCCGAGGTGCAGTTGGAATTGCGGGCGCTGATCTCGGAACTTCGTCCCGACGTGGTGGCGATCGAGCGAGTGTTGTTCCAGCACAACGTCTCGACCGCAATGGGCGTCGGGATGGCGAGCGGGCTCGCGATGGCCGAGGCCGTCGCTGCGGGCTGCGATGTCGTCGAGTACTCGCCCAACGAGATCAAGCAAGCGGTCGCCGGCTCCGGATCGGCCGGCAAGCACGAGATCGGCGAGATGGTGCGGACGCTCCTCGGCCTGCCCAACGTGTTGTCCCCGGTCGACGCCGCTGATGCCACCGCCGTGGCGCTGTGCCACCTTGCCCGGGTTCCCGGTCGCCGTGCCCGAGCGGCCGTCACCGCCTCCCAGAAAGCGAGTGCGTCATGATCGGTTCGTTGCGTGGTCGTCTGCTCGACCGTGGGCCCGACGGCGAACTTCTCATCGAGGTCGGTGGCGTCGGTCATCGGGTACAGGTCACGCCGTCCACCTCGGTCACGATCGGCGAACTCGACGGCGAGGTGTTCGTGCACACGCATCACGCCGTTCGAGAAGATTCCGAGACCCTCTATGGCTTCGCCACCATCGCCGAACGGCGAGTCTTCGAGTCGTTGATCTCGGCCCACGGGGTCGGCCCCGCCCTCGGTTTGGCGATCCTGTCGGTGCACGGCCCCGACGCCTTGCGTCGCGCCGTCGCCGAGGACGATGTCGCTGCGCTCTGCCTCGTTCCCGGCGTCGGGAAGAAGACGGCGGCTCGGCTCGTGATGGAGCTGAAGTCCAAGCTCGACCTGCCCGAAGGCGAGATCGCCGTGCCCTCCCGGGACGGCGGCCAGGCGTCGGCCGGCAGCGACTCCCGAGCTGATGTTCGCACCGCACTCGAAGGTCTCGGCTACGGCGCCGACGAGATCCATGCCGTTCTGGTCGACCTGCCCGCCGAGGGCGATGTGGGCGGGTTGCTCAAGGATGCGCTTCGTCGGCTCGCCTCGGGGGTGTGATCCCGTGCCCGTCGCCACTGACTGCTAGGAACTCCGCATGGCCCGCGAAGAACTCCTCTCACCGGACGATCAGCCCGAGGATGCTGGCCTGCTGCTCGACGAACCTGGACTGCGGCCCAAGACGCTGTCGGAGTTCGTCGGCCAGTCCGAGCTGAAAGGGCATCTGGGGGTCATGCTCGGTGCCGCGGCTCGTCGTCGTGAAGCCGCCGATCATCTGCTTTTCGCCGGTCCACCCGGTCTCGGAAAAACCACGCTCGCCAACATCATCGCCGCCGAGATGGGCACCAATCTCCAGGTCACGTCGGGTCCGGCTCTCGAACGAGCAGGTGATCTGGCGTCGATTCTCTCGAAGCTTGAGGACGGCGATGTGCTGTTCATCGACGAGATTCATCGCCTGCCTCGCCCCGTCGAAGAGGTTCTGTATCCGGCGATGGAGGATTTCCGCATCGATGTCGTGCTCGGCAAGGGTCCGGCCGCTCGCTCGATCCCGCTCGACCTCGCCCGCTTCACCCTTGTCGGTGCCACCACTCGCACCGGCCTGATCACCGGCCCGTTGCGTGATCGCTTCGGTCTCGTCGCCCGCCTCGACTACTACGAGGTCGACGACCTCCAGTCGATCGCGATGCGAGCGGCCGGCATCCTCGAGGTCGACATCGACGAAGGCGGCGCCTTCGAGATCGCCCGCCGTTCGCGCGGCACCCCGCGGATCGCCAACCGGTTGTTGCGCCAGGTGCGCGACTACGCCGAGGTCGAACGCGATGGCCACATCTCGGCCGAAGTCGCGAAGGATGGCCTGTCGTTCTTCGGGGTCGACGAACTCGGTCTCGACAAGGCCAGCCGCGCGGTGCTCGATTCCGTGTGCCGGCGTTTCGGGGGCGGCCCGGTCGGTCTGTCGACCCTCGCCATCTCCGTGAGTGAGCCCACCGAAACGGTCGAGGACGTCTATGAGCCCTACCTCATCCAGCAGGGCCTGTTGATGCGCACCCCGCGAGGCCGCGTCGCCACACCGGCCGCCTACGCCCACCTGGGCATGGCGCCACCTCCGGCCACGGCCACCGGCCCCGAATCCCAGACCGGCCTGTTCGACTCTGACGAGTAGTCGGACCTCTCGCGAGCGGGTCGGGAGCGAAAACTCGTACCCTCGACCGGGTGACGGATCGCCCGGAGACGCTCGCCGACATCGATTACGACCTCCCGGCGGAACGCATCGCCCAGGAACCGATCGAGCCGCGTGACGCCGCTCGGCTGCTCGTCGACCGGGGCGATCGTGTCGAGCATCGCCATGTGCGCGACCTGCCCGACCTGTTGCATCCCGGCGATCTTGTCGTCGTCAACGACACCAAAGTCCTGCCCGCTCGGATTCCGGCCCGTCGCTCCACCGGTGGCGCCGCCGAGATCCTGCTTCTCGAGGAGCGCGACGATGGGTCGTGGGAAGCGCTGGCCAAGCCGAGCAAGAAGCTCAAGCCTGGCGACGTCGTCACCGCCGAGGGGCTGGCGGTCGAGATGGGTGAGGACCTCGGCGACGGGCGTCGGGTTGTGCGTCTCGACCCGGGCGATGCCGACCTGCACGATCGGTTGGCGGAGGTCGGCCTTCCGCCGCTGCCGCCCTACATTCAAAACCAGATCGACGACCCGTCCCGGTACCAGACCGTCTTCGCCGACCGCCCGCTTTCGGCTGCGGCGCCCACGGCCGGCCTGCACTTCACCCCGGCCGTTCTCGAGGCGCTGCGGGCGAACGGCATCACCATGGCGACCGTGGAACTCGCCGTCGGCCTCGACACGTTCCGTCCGGTGATGGTCGACCGTCTTGACGACCATGTGATGCACAGCGAGTGGTATCGGGTGCCCGATGAGACGGTCGCCGCGGTCGAGGCAGCCGAGCGAGTCGTCGCGATCGGCACCACCGTTGTGCGCTCGCTCGAGTCGTGGAAGGCCACCGGTGAGCAGTCGGGTCGAAGCAGCCTCTTCATTCGACGCCCGTACGCATGGAAGGTGGTCGACGTCTTGCTCACCAACTTTCACCTGCCTCAGTCGACGCTGCTGTGCCTGGTCGACGGCTTCGTCGGCCCTCGCTGGCGAGCGCTCTACGAGACGGCGATCGCCGAGGACTATCGCTTTCTCAGTTTCGGCGACGCCATGTTGCTGGAACGCTGAGCCGGTCGGGGTCCCGTAGCATCAGGCCGATGCGTGCGAGTTTTGTCGAGACGGCCCGAGATGGGCAGGCCCGCTGCGGCGTGGTGACCACGGCCCGTGGCGAGTTCACGACCCCACGCTTCATGCCGGTCGGCACCCGCGGCGCGATCGTGCATCTCGATGCGAGCGACGTCGAAGCACTCGGCGCCCAGGTCATCCTGGCCAACACGTACCACCTCATGATGCGACCCGGGGCAGATGTCGTCGAAACGCTCGGTGGCATCCACGGCATGGCCGACTGGGGCGGTCACGTCCTCACTGATTCGGGTGGCTACCAGATCTTCTCCCTCGGCCCCGAACTGTCCGACGAGGGTGCCACGTTCAAATCGACCTACGACGGCTCGACCCACCTCCTCACCCCGGAGGGGGCGGTCGATGTCCAGGCCAAGATCGGTGCCGACATCCAGATGGTGCTCGATGTCTGCCCGTCGTCGATCGCCGACCTCAGCGTCGTCCGCAGTGCGGTCGAACGCACCGGCCGGTGGGCGGAACGAGGTCGGGCCGCCTTCCTCGACCATCCCGACGCAGCACGCCGCCAGTGCCAGTTCGGCATCGTGCAAGGCGGTACCGACGAAGCGCTGCGCGAACAGTCCGCTCGCCAGGTGACCGAGATCGGCTTCGACGGCTACGCCGTCGGCGGCCTGAGCGTGGGGGAGGATCGCAGCGAGATGCTCTCCGGCCTCGATGCGTGCATGGAGCTCCTCCCACTCGATCAGCCCCGATATTTCATGGGTCTGGGCGACCCCATCGGCATCGTCGAGTCGGTCGCCCGGGGTGTCGACATGTTCGACTGTGTGCTGCCGACCCGGCTGGCCCGCCACGGCACGATCCTGACCGATGGTGGCCGCTACAACCTGACCCGTGCCGAGTTCGCCACGTCGACCGAACCGCTCGACCCAGCGTGGCCGGAAAGTCCTGCGGCCCGGTGGTCGAAGGGCTATCTCCGTCACCTTCTGCTCACCAAGGAGCCGACAGCGGCGCGGATCATCACCCTTCACAATGTCGCCTGGCTCCTCCGTTTCATGGATCGGATGGCTGATGCGATCCGGTCAAGAACCTTCGAGGACTTCCGCCTCGGCGTCCATGACGTGTGGGGCGCCCGCTAGCCTCCTTCGGGTCCGTTCACGATCGTCAGGAATCTCATGGGCAGTCTGGTTTTTCTCGCACTCCTGCTCGGGGTCATGTACTTCATCCTCATCCGGCCGCAGCAGCGCCAGGTGAAGGAACAGCAGGCGCGTATCCGGTCGCTCGAGGCCGGCATGATCGTCGTCACGAACTCCGGCATCCACGGCGCTATCGCCGAGGTCGAGGACAAGGTCATCTGGCTCGAGGTCGCCCCGGAGGTCGAACTGAAGATCTCCAAGGGTGCGGTCGCCGAGATCATCACCGACGATGACGAGGACGAAAACGACGACGAGAGCGCCGACGATCTCGCCGCAGACGACGCCGACGCCTGAGCGACGTGCGCCGTCAGGTCACCTACGTCGTCGGGATCATCGCGATCTCGGTTGCGGGTCTCGTCTACACCTTCGCGTTGGGCAATGAGCCGCTGCTCGGCCTCGACTTGCAAGGCGGGGCATCGGTCGTGCTCGAACCCGAACCGCTGCCCGACGGCCAGGAGATTACGGAGGAGACCCTCGACCAGGCGGTCGACATCATCCGAAATCGTGTCGATGGTCTCGGCGTCCGTGAGCCTGAGGTGACCCGCCAGGGCGAGACGATCCTCGTCCAGATCCCCGGTGTCGAGGATCAGCAGCGTGCGATCGATCTTGTCGGTCAGACCGCTGAGCTTCGTTTCCGACCCGTCCTCGAGCAGGCCACTCTCGACGACGAGGCCGCGTTCAATGCCGCAACCGCAGCGATCGCCGCCGGTGGTCTCGACGGTGCCGCGCTCGCCGAGGCACAGGCCGTCGTCGATCGGTGGACCCTCACCCCTGACGCTGCCACCTCGGAGCCTTCGGTCCTGCAGGAGCGCAACAACCCGACCTTCCAGGGTCGAATCCGGATGGGTCCGGTGCCGACCGTGCTCGAGCCCGAGGTGCCCGGTCAGCGCCTGACGGGTGAGGCCCTGGAGAGTGCGGCCGCCCGCTTCAATGTGCAGCAGGGCTGGTCGGTTGCGCCGATCTTCACGTCTGGTTCGCCCGGCATCGACGACTTCAACGTGATCGCCGCCGCGTGTAATACCTTCCAGGCCTCGTGTCCGGCCGGCCGGGTCGCCATCGAGATCGACGGGTTCGTCGAGTCGGCCCCGAGTGTCAACGCCGCCTACTTTGAGCGCGACCAGATCACGATCTCCGGCTCGTTCACCGAGGAGGAGGCCAAGGACCTCGCTCTGGCACTCAACTTTGGTGCTCTGCCGCTCGAACTCACCCCGCAGGAGAGTCGCATCGTCAGTTCCACCCTCGGTGAGGATGCCCTCGACGCCGGCGTGCTCGCCGGTCTCATCGGCGTGCTGCTCGTCTCGATCTATCTGATCGCCTATTACCGCTACCTCGGCGTCGTGGCGATCGTGTCGTTGCTGATCTCCGGGGCGCTGCTGTGGACCATCGTCGCCTGGCTCGGCGCCTCGCAAGGACTTGCGCTTACGCTCGCCGGGGTCACGGGTCTGATCGTGTCGATCGGCGTGTCGGTTGACTCCAACGTCGTGTACTTCGAGCATCTGAAGGAGGACGTGAAGGGTGGCCGCACGGTTCGGTCGGCTGTCGAGCGGTCGTTCCCGATCGCCTACTCGACGATCGTGAAGGCCAATGTCGCGAGCCTGATCGCTGCTGTCGTGCTCTACACCCTCACCGTCGGCCAGGTCCGCGGCTTCGCCCTCTTCCTCGGGCTGGCCACGGTGCTCGATCTCGTCGCCACCTACTTCTTCATGGGCCCTGCGATCCGCATCCTCGCCAATCTCGAGATCGATCTCGCCCGGAAACCCAGCACGTACGGGATCCCGAAGGCGCGTGACGCCGGCCCGGAGCCGGCGACGACTGGAGGTGCCTCGTGAAGACGCTCCGCATGCTCTTTCGCAACGAGCACCACTTCGACTTCCCGGCGATGTGGCGCAAGGCTCTCATCGGCTCGGCTGTGCTCGTTCTCGTCAGTGTTGGCGCGCTCGTGTTCCGTGGCCTCAACCTCGGGATCGAGTTCGAGGGCGGCACGGCGTGGGAAGTAACCGCTCCCGGCGTGTCCGTCGCCGAGACCCGTGATGCCCTCGGTGGCACCGGCGCCGAAAGTGGCAAGATCCAGACCCTCGGTTCCGATGCGATTCGGGTCCGAGCCGACCTCGATACGCAGGGAGAGGTTGCCGCGGTGACAGCGACCCTCGCCGAACTCGCGTCGGTCGACATCACCGATGTCAGCGTGACCACGGTCGGTCCGTCGTGGGGCGATCAGATCACGAGCAAGGCCCGCAACGCGCTCTTCTGGTTCTTCGTCATCGTCGCGGGGTACATCGCCGTGAGGCTCGAATGGAAGATGGCCGTGGGCGCGCTCGTGGCCGTGGCCCACGACATCCTCATCTCGGTCGGTGTCTACGCGATCTTCCAGTTCGAGGTCACGCCGGCAACCGTCATCGCGTTCCTGACGATCATGGGCTACTCGCTCTACGACACGATCGTCGTCTACGACAAGGTCCGTGATGTCGGTGGGCGGCTCACCGTCATCGGTCGCTACACCTACAGCGAGATGATGAACCAGTCGCTCAACCAGGTGTTGATGCGCTCGATCAACACCTCGATCACGTCGGTGCTCCCGGTGTTGTCGATGCTGCTGATCGGCTCGGTCTTCCTCGGGGCGCTGACGCTGCAGGAGTTCGCCATCGCCTTGCTGATCGGCATCCTCGTCGGCACCTACTCGTCGATCTTCGTCGCGGCCTCTGTCGTGGCGTACATGAAGGAGCGCGAAGCCGAAAACCGGGCAGTCGCCGACAAGGTCCGTGCTCGTGAAGGCGAGACCGGTACCCGACGGGTCAGCGAGGACGATGTCGCCCTCGCCGGTATCCCGACGACCCGCGAGCGGCCGAGCAGGAGTGGGAGTCGCACCTCGAGCAGTCAGCGTCCGTCCCGGGGGCAGGCGGCGCAGCGCGGCGCAGCGGCGAAACGCGCACCGGCGTCCGCTCGACCCGGTCAACCGCCGAAGCCGCGGAAAAAGAAGAAGTCCTGAACCCGCTACGATCGGG
>Ga0255780_10000437_pt1 | contig 40283 bp, 29 predicted proteins | sample 071ome_32_FD_179978 | JGI IMG/M metagenome (GOLD analysis project Ga0255780, IMG submission 179978) | Coastal salt marsh microbial communities from the Groves Creek Marsh, Skidaway Island, Georgia - 071405AT metaG (version 2) | ecosystem: Environmental > Aquatic > Marine > Intertidal zone >... | reverse complement strand
ACCCGTTTCTGACCGCCTGAGCGCTTCGATCGGCGCCACGGATCGCACTCGACGACGACGTCGCGTCGGGCCCCGAAAAGGCAATCCTGAGCGAATTTCAGAACGCTTCCTGACGAGCGTCTTAGGTTCGTCCACCCTGAAACTGCTTCGATCGCGTCGGAATAACGATACTCTACGCGTCTGTAGACGGGCACACGAAGCGAGTGCTGGCATCGGCGCCAAACGAGCGCAAAGGACGATTCAGGGCCGATGACGTCCATCGCTCTTGAGACACCCTCGGAGGCTGCGACAAGACGCGCGGTGAAAACGAGACGGAAAAAGACGCGAAACGCCGCTAACAAACCTTTACACGGCGAGCGCAACGCGAAGACCTGACCCGGGCGAGGATGTGCGGGGCGTTTCGTCTTCGTCACGAAACAACGACTTTTTTCCAGCTTCACGAAACTGAAATCGTCAACGGAGAAACTATCGATCAATGTCATCGATCGATAATATGTACGGACTATTTAGAGGTCCATTATTACGCTTCTACTTATTTCCATCCCCAAAAAACTCGATCAAACATTTCACTCTTCAGGTTCGGTTGAACCCACATTTTCATCGCGATCAAATGTTGAAGCCTGATCGATGGTATCCACGTTTCGAGCGCTCACATTGATCGACAAAAATATCGATCAAATTCGACTCAGAAAAAGTGCATGTACGTCACGTCGCACCGAGAGTGGAAGACACAACGCGACGCGCGACGAGTGGCTGACGAAGTAGACCGACACGGAAACCGTCGAAAAGCCTGAGAATCAAATCGTTTGAACTTGAACAGGAGGAATACCTGCGTAAGGACGCGCGACACAGCGACGAGGGACGGAAACCAACGCCGTCTTTTACGAAACAACAGGGGTTCCTCGTGGAAAACCTCGAAACAGTTGAAAACCTTTCCGTTGGGAAGGGGAGTTGAACACCCAGAGCGGACGCTCTTTTTGATTGAAACTGCGATATAAGTCATGGCGAGCGATAATTACGGATGGCTTTACGCCTTGATTGTCGTGTACGGGGTGTCTTCGGCGGGCGCTGCGGGGTGGGCGTGGAAGCAAAACTCCGCGGCAGGTAACGACTCTGGTGACGCGATGCGTAACCACTTTGGCGGGGGTAAGGGCCTCAGCGGTATCGCGTTGTTCTTCACCTTGTCTGCATCTCTTTTCTCTGCGTATTCCGTCGAAGGGATCGCGTGGGAGGCGTGGCTGAAGGGATGGTTTGCGACGAGGTGGATTCCGGCCGGCGTCGGCGTGTACATGTGCTTTCTCATTCTCGCGCCGCGTCTCAACGCCTTGGGGAAATCTCGCGGATATTTAACCTTGAGTGAGTTTGTGTACGATCGCTTCAGCGCTCCGAACTCGAGGTGCCAATACACCGCGCACGCGCTGAGAGTCATCACTTGGTTTTGCCTGTTACTCCCAATCTTTACGTATCAAATCACACAGTTTGTTTCCATGGGTAAGATTGTCGAAGCATTCACCTCTGGTGCCGTCACGGAAACCACTGGAATTCTAATCTTTGCACTCATCATGTTCATGGTGGAGGCGATCGGAGGATTGCGCGCCGTCGCGTACACGGACGTCATCCAAGGAGTCATGCTCATCATCGGATCTCTCATCTTCTTCATCGCATCCGGTGTTGAGTTCGGCGGCCTCGCAAAGGCGAAAGAGTATTTCCTGGAGAACAACAAGTTTGTTACTTTACCGGCGCGTTCTGGATCCTGGTCAATCATCTCGTACACGTCATTCACTCTTCGAGTGGCTGCCGCCGCGACGATGTTTCCGCACCTTGCCATGCGTCTCTTCGTCGCGAAGGACCGCAAAATGCTTCAGCGTGGCTTGGCAGGAATGAACTTTACTTTCTTCTGGGTGCAACTCTCTACGATGATTGCCGGGTGGACTGCGGTTTACGCCCTGAGAAACAACCCACCGAGTCCTGCCGTTCAGCAAAGCGTCTTTGGACAACTCGCTCTCGAGTTGAAGAATGCTTCCGCGTTCGGTGACTTTGCTGCTTCTCTCCTCGTCCTCGCCGCGTTCGCTGCGATGATCTCTACCGCGGACTCTGGATTGCTGGCGTTCTCCACCATGTTCGTGCGTGACATTTACAATCCGTACGCTCGCAAGGTGTTTGGACCAAAGGCGCCGATGGATGGCAAGTCTCTCAAGCTCGTCGGCTTGGTGTCTTCCATGGTTGCCCTCGCGATTGGGCTTGGACTGTCCATCGTGAACGTGCGAGAGGGCAAACCAGACATCACCGGTCTGTTCTCCATTCAAACCGTCACTCCCATTCACGCGATTCCCGCGGTTTGGGGTGGTCTTCACCTCCATTGGTTGTCTGGCGAAGCTGTTCTCGGCGGTCTCATTGCCGGTGTCGTGGCCGGACTTGCAATGGTTCTCGACACCGACTTCAACGTCAAGCGCAACCTCGGTCTCGATGAGCACTCTTCCGGCTGGAACACCGCAGTATTCGCGTTCCTGATAAACTTGGGAGTCGTTCTCATCATCACTTGCGTCGAAAAGTTTATCCTTCGGCGCGGGGAACCCGATCCCATCCACGCCACTGGCAGTGATGACGGTGAGCAGCCAGCCGTGAGACCGCTCTTCATCGGCAAAAAGGTTGACAAAATGCTGTCAAACCCGCTTCCGTGGCTCGGGATGTTGCTCACACTCCTTGCCGCATGCCCCTTCTGGTACAAGCCGGAAAGCGAAACCAAGTACGTCGGCAATATTTCCACGTGGGCCTTCACCAGCTTGTTCTTCTCCTTTGTGCTCGCGGTCGAAGTATCAGCCATGTATCTCTTCCGATGGGAAGATTACAAGCCCCTAGGACCGGATGGTAAAGAAGAACAAGTCACCAATGCCGGGTCTGTCTAGACTTGGAATTCGGACAGCCAACGGCACAAAGGGATTGAGGACGGAGTAGGGACGCACATATTCAATTAATATTGTTCACAAACGAATTTGTAATACTACTATTAACGTCTATCACAGATATTCATCTACACTTGACTACCGTACGCGCAGCTTTCGCGGTACAACTCATCGAAGAAGCGCGCCTGAAAACTAAATGGACCGAGCTCAGGAAACTCGTCGGCGCATCGTCTCGCGACGCGACGATACCACTGGCACGCAGCTTGTAAAGCTGAAAATAAATCGTCACCGTTTGCAGCGATGAACGCAGCCACCACGACGCCCAGCGCACACCCAGCGCCCGTCCATTTCTCGAGAGCCTCGCAACTATTCTCATCCGATGACCACCGCTCCCCGCGAAAAGTGTATACGTAATCCGTCTTCCCCGTCATCACCACGGCCAAGCACCCCGTCACCTCGCAGAGTCTTTGAAGTGCATCGAAAATGTGCCCCGCTTTCTTCTCCCCCGTTCCCACACCGTGTCCATCCACCACTGAAGACTCCGCCGTACAACTCACGCTGGCTCCGACGGACACTCGCGTCGTCGTTGTCGTTGTCTTCGTCTTCATCTCCGACGAGTCCACCGTCAGCCTCAATAGCGCTTCAATCTCCGACGGATTCCCCTTGATGACGTATCCGAACACTCTCCCCCGTCCTGCGTCCACCCCATCCACCCCGCCCACTCGCGCACGGGCTCGCAACCCTTCAATCCACTTCCTCGCCCGGCGGCCGCGAGACTCCAACCCGCACCCCACCGGATCCATCACCAAAACCCTCTCAACCCGCCCTCCGTTCCCCGCACCCAGGTTTATTTCATCCACCTCCACCGCCTCGGCGATCGCCTCGGTCGTCGGCGTGCCGAAGTTCAGCACGCACCCGTCGGTTTTCCCTCGCACTTCGACTGTTTCCTCAACCGTCGTGCACCCCATGATCGGTCTCGCGCCCACCGCCAGGGCGACGTCCGCCATCCTCGGCGCCGCTGCCGCGTTGGCGATGAGTTGAATCTTCGGCGCCATCGCTCGAACGGCGCCGATGCGCGCGCGAAGCGCGTCGTTCGCCGTCGACATGCCGTCTTCGTGTGACGCCCGTGGCCAGCGCACATCGGAATCCACCGAGTCCCGTGCACTTTGGCGAGTCACGACTCGCTAGCTGGATGACGGTTCGTTTGTTGGTATTTCTTGTTTTTATCAAAAGTGCTAAGGTGGCAAGGCTAAACGACTAGTGGTGCATCCGTCCGTCTCCAGTCGCGTTGAAAAACGCGCTGAACACCGACGAGCTCAAGAGGGGAGAAGATTTACTTCTTGGACTTCTTCGGCAAGAGCACCGAGTGGATGTTCGGGAGAACACCGCCCGCCGCGATGGTGACGGTGCCCAAAAGCTTGGACAACTCTTCGTCGTTGCGGATGGCGAGCTGAATGTGACGCGGCACAATTCTGGACTTCTTGTTGTCGCGGGAGGCGTTGCCAGCGAGTTCAAGGACTTCGGCAGCCAAGTATTCGAGCACGGCGGCGAGGTACACCGGAGCACCGGCGCCGACGCGCGTGGCGTACTTGCCCGCCTTCAAGTAGCGAGCAACACGACCGACCGGGAACTGAAGTCCCGCCTTGGCGGATCGGCTCATCGCCTTCTTGCCAGTCTTTCCCTTTCCTCTTCCGGACATTGTCTTTACTGTTTGTTGTTGTTCTGTGGTGTCGTCGGGCGTTCGGACGCGCGTCGAGTAATGACGAGCGGTCGGATGCGAATCGCCGCGAGTACGCGCGGGTCGCCACATTTCCCCTCGAAAATTTCACCGATCGACGAGTCATGACTCGTCGATTGCACTTCGATCCCTTCCGTAAACCAATCAAAATGCAGAAATGTTGTTAAAAATATTTATTTGGGAGTCATGAATCAAGGGTCTGTATAGGGTCGATATCACTGTAGCCAATCAAATACTCGTATGGATGAATTTTATTGTTAAAAGTCGAAATCATATGGGTAAACAGAATTGAAAAACCCCGATTCGACTGAGGCAGATTCCACCCAAACGGGCGCCCTGGCGCGTCCGCGTCGTCACAATTTGACACGCTCAAGTAACTCGATCAACAATGGCAGGAAAGAAGCCCGCGCAAAAGAAGCCGTCCGGCGCCAAGAAGGGTGGCCGCAAGTCCAAGACGGAAACCTACAAGATCTACATCTACAAGGTGCTCAAGCAAGTCCACCCGGACACCGGTATCTCCTCCAAGGCGATGTCCATCATGAACTCGTTCATCAACGACATTTTTGAAAAGATCGCCACCGAAGCCGCGCGCCTCGCCCGATACAACAAGAAGCCGACGGTCACGTCCCGCGAAATCCAAACCGCGGTCCGTCTCATCTTGCCGGGTGAACTCGCCAAGCACGCCGTGTCTGAAGGCACCAAGGCTGTCACCAAGTTCACCTCTGCGTAAATCTTCGCTCTCTTTTGAAGCGATCGCAGATTCGAACAACCGCCTCCGGCGGACATAGATACACACACACTTTGCTCGTCCCGCTTCACCGGGTCGATGCCTCAAACCAAAAAATGATTAAAAAAATCACAGACCGCGCCGGGCGCTCCGCACAGCGATGTCTTTAAACATTTTTGGTGTTCATTTAACACCACCAACTGAGCGAGAAAAGATTTCAACTCTTCAACCAACAGCTGCAGCTTGCCTCTTTCCTTTCCTATTGCTATACTAAATACCCATATGTTCGCGATTCCCGCGTCAACCAGATGCGACCCACTCGCATCCATCGCTCGAACGACGGCGCTTGTATTCCTTAGACGGTCGCGCGTTGAACGCTCCGACTCACTGCGATCGTTCCGCGTGGGCGCGCGTGCGTTCGTACTCGTCATTGCGTCGCGCGCGAGGAGGGCGGAAGGATCGCGCGCGCAGGACGACGGTAAGGTTCGCGCGCACTCATCCGTTTCAACCAGAGCCAGAGAGCGGATGACTGCGGCGAACGACGGCGACGATGCGGGAGGAGGAGGCGAAGAAGAGACGGATCACATCGTGCGGTGGTCCACGACGGCGCTGCCGTCGACTTCGGCGTCTAGGAGGAAAAAGAGCGCGGTGGCTACGGCGGCGTTTCCGCTCGGATTGGTCGCGCGGCCGCTCGCCGGGGATGGAACCGGACCGGGACGACAAAGGACGGTTTCGCGGATAGAGTTTAAGAAGCCGGGGGAAAAGTACATTGCGAGGTGTGCGCAGTGTTTCGGGTACGTGTCGGCGTTTTGTAAGATCAACGTGGATGGGTTCGCATGTTGCGCGTGCGGGGTGTACACGTATTGGAGAGACGCGTGCGCGTCGTGGAAGCGGTACGATTTGCGAAGCGTAGCCAAGCTTCAAGAGCTTCCGGAGATACGGAGCGAGACGTACGATTTTGATATTGCGGTGGAACCGTTGGGAAGCGGTGAGCCGTCGACGTCGTCGGCGCGCGGTCTCGTGGCGGTCGTCGAGCTCGGCGACGAAAGCCAAGACGGCGAGCAGGAGTGGTACGAGCTTGTCAAGCTCGCGCTGGAGGGGGCGGTGGAGGCTTTCGGGGACGCCGAACCGGATGGGAAGTTTTCGCTGTTCTTGTTTCAAGGCGATCTCCTTCACGCGGTGGATTTCAACGATTTATCGGACAGTTTGACGGTTCGACATCTTGGGGATAGATTTATTCGACAAATTGTCGACGAAGACAAGGATATTTTTTACAACGTCGGAACGCGAGCAGCGCGCGACAAAGCGGTGGATGTGTTCGAAAAAAGCATCAGTCGTTCTGATGAGAATGTTTTTGAGAAATCTTCGGACGATTCAAGCTCAGTCTTCGGGGCTGTGTTTGACCAAGTTTTGGACGTCGTGGAGGAGGCCGTGGACGAAGGCGTTGTCTCGGGTGCCCGAATTTTAACATTTTTGAGGCAATGCCCGAACCGAGGGGTTGGTTCGTGCGACGTAGAGAGTACGAACAAGAATTACTGCCATTACGACACCACTACGAGCAAGGTTCGACCGACCGCGGCTGATTTTGAGGCGGCATCCACCGAAGCAGACGCATTGAGCGCGCCGGCGCACGACCACTACATTTCAGCCGGAGAGCGTTGCGTATCTCTGGGCGTGACGACAGATATTTTTCTGCTAGCAAACGAGGTCAGCTCATTCAACGATCTCAGCACGCTCGCTCCGTTGTCAGAGGGTAGTGGAGGGCACGTCGCACTGTACCGACGCCGACGGGGCACTGAGGATGACTTTTCACAAATTTCTCTCATCGGTGACGTCCATCGCATCGTTTCAGGCTCATCACGCGGTGTCGACGCCACTCTTAGAGTGCGAACATCGTCGAGTATTGAAATACGCGATGCTTACGGCAACTTGCGCGCCGATACGTCTTATCCAGGGCTGTATCACATCTCTTCTTGCGGCTCAAGGGACGCGTTCTGCTTCACATTTGACGTCGTGGATACCGCGCACGAGGTCGTGCTTGAAGTCGAGAGAACCTCGCGAAAATCGCACGGAGGCGCTCTTTCTTCTGAGTTCTGCCACTTTCCACTCGTTCAACTCGCGTTCGAGCGCACGCTCGTGGAAACTCGAACCGTCAACGGCGCCGCACAGAAGTGTAGGGTACGAAGAAGACAAATTCACACGTCTCGTGTCAAGTTTGCCAAAAATTCCAAAGAAGTGCACAAAAACGCGGATGAAGACGTCCTCATAGCATTACTTGCGCAGCAAGTCATGTACATGGCCCAAGACGAGGGTTTGACAGAGGCTCGCAAGGCGCTCTACGATTGGTTTGTGACTTGGACCAAGCGCGTTGGCAGCGGCACAAAGTCTCACGACGTCGTGGCGAAGCTAGTGTACGGTTTGTTACGATCGAAGATCATTCACCCCATCGGAACGCACCCCGACGAGCGAGTGGCTCTGTGGTCGAGCGTTCGTCGGCTCTCGGCCGGAGATCTGGCGCGGTTCGTCTATCCGAGTCTGAGGGAGTTTAGGCGCACGAGTGACGGCGAAAAGGTGGATTACAGCGAGACGGAAGGAGGAAATGGCACCGTCATCATCGGTCTCAAGCGACAAGCGCTTCGCGAAGATGCGATTTACATTTTAGACGGAAATTTGGATGAAGTGCTCGTGTATTACGGGATCGACACGGCAGGATCTGGGTTCCCGTGTCCGCCGCCACGTGGCTCTGAGCTCGAACGCTCCATCCACGAAATCCGTCACAGAGAGGGACAAACCTTCATGCCTCGCGTGTCGTACGTGCGCGGTGGCATTGACGATCCAGCTCCTCTGGAAGAGTGTCTGGTGGAAGATTTAGAGACTGAGTATTCCAATTCGCTCGGGTTCCAAGGCTTTGTCGCCATGGCGGGTGTCGAGGGGTTGCAATCGTGATTGATATGTATACAACATACATTTTATAGCTCTTGAATTGTAAGTAGTAGCAGCATAGAAAGTTCTAAAAGGCGTCACATTCTTTTACTTTTTTCGTAGGTCACGCGTTTCGATACATTTCGTCGATCTCGGCTTTGAATCGCGCCAAAGCTTGCGGTCTCTTCAGTTTGAAAGTCGGCGTAATCAACCCGTTTTCGACGGTGAAGAGTTCGTCAGCAAGGGCAATCGCGCGCACCTGTTCAAAGCCCTTCAACCCGGCTTCGTTACCAGTGGCGAGCATTGATTTTAAAATGTGAGCACGAACGATTGGGTTGGCGCACAAAGATTTGAAATCTCCTCCAGACTTGCCCGCGATGCCCTTCTCTTTCGCCCACGGCGCGAGAATTTCTTCATCCGGCACGACGATGGCGACGAGGTAGCTCTGCAAGCTGTCGCCGTAAACAAAGCTCTGAGCGACGTATTTATTTCTGGCATAAATGTTTTCAATCTTTTCTGGCGCCACGTACTCCCCTTGGGCGAGTTTGAAGATGTTCTTCTTGCGATCGATAATCTTCAACCGTCCGCCCGGCAACCACGTTCCGATGTCACCCGTGTGCAACCAACCGTCTCTATCAATAACCTCATCAGTCTGAGACTTGGACTTGTAGTAGCCCACGAACACGCTAGGTCCTCGAACACACACCTCCCCTCGCGGATTCGGAACATCTCTGTGGGTGTAATTCATCTCTCGAACATCCACGAGTTTGATCTCGCAACAGGGCGCCGGGGCGCCCACATGACCCGTGGTAAAATCGTCCTCAGCCGTCTTCGAGATGACGCACGCGCTCTCAGTCATGCCGTACCCTTCGAAAACAGTCCCACCGAAACACACGCGAAGAAACTCCATCACTTCGGCGCTGATTGGGGCGCTACCTGTGGACATGTAACGAACTCTGCCGCCCAACTTGGCTCGTAGCTTTGAAAATACGAGACGTTCAAAAAAGGCATTCGGCGGCTGTCCGCGCTCCAAGGCGCGCTTCTTCGACGCGTACGCCCACTGAAAGAGCTTTTGGGTCACCGCAGATCCTTCTCGCACGCCCGCGTTGACCTTGTCGTAGATTCGGTTCCAAAGTCTCGGCACGCTACAAAATATCGTCGGTTGCAACGCCGCAATGTCGTCCAACAGTCCCAAGACGTCTCCGCGATAGAAACCGACGTGGGCACCGTTGAAGAGGCACACCAACATTGTCACCCGCTCGTAAATGTGTGCCAAGGGCAAGTACGAGATGTGGCAATCGCTCGGCGACAGCTCGAGATCGACGGCGTAACCGGCGGCGTTGGAGATTAAATTTTTATGCGTCAGCATGACTCCCTTTGGATCTCCCGTCGTCCCCGACGTGTAACAAATCGTCGCGAGATCATCCGGGCTCGCTGGCGTCGGCGCGACAGGATTCTTCGCCCCAGAATCCAAAAATTCCTCGTAAGAGACGACTCTGACACCCCCGGGTACAACGGACGCTCCCCCGCCGCGTCTCGCCGCTTCGAGCGCCTCGACGTTTGTGCTCCCGGCGCCGCCGCCGCCGTACGCCACGATTAACTTGACCGTCGGGCAATCTCTCAGGCATCCAAGCATCGTCGGCAGCACCGCCTGCGAACAACACACCGCCACAAGCTCGGCGTGGTTACATATAAACCGCACCGCGTCCGGACCCAGCGTATCGTACAGCGGCACCGAAACGACGCCTTGCCTCGTCATCCCAGCCTCGAGCGCCACCCACTCGGGCGTATTTATCGAATACAACCCCACCTTATCCCCCGGAGCGATCCCAAATCGCACCAACCCACCTCCAACATCCGCTCGTTCCCTTCCCAAGTCCCCAAACGTCCCGAACGCGTACGTTCCTCCCGGCCCGCTTCGCGTCCCGAGGCACTTTTCCCGTCCAAACCGCCTCGTCGCGGATTCCCACGCGTCGTGCAAAGTCTGTACGTCTTCGTGCGGGGCGTCGAATCCAACCATCAACGACGTCGGCCGCATCGAGTTTCTGCGCGCGTCGCCATCCGTTCGTCCACCGTCAGTCACTCGGTCGCTCACCCGTCATCGGCGGTACCGCCGGTACCGGCGCTCGCGACCGCGTAATCCAACCAACGCTCCCGATTCACGCATTGTTTCTGATTCTGATTCTGATTCGTTCGTTAAACGCGCGCGCGCGCACCTTCTCGCACCGGTTTCACCACCGCGGCTTCCGCCGACATCCACGCTGTACTCCCTCCGCATCGCGTCGTCGTCGTCGTCGTCGTCGTCGTCGTCGTCGTCGTCCGTCGTCCGTCGTCTTCCAGTGCGGCGCCAGCGTCCGCGGGCGACGAACCGACGGAGTGGACGACGACGCGAAAATCGGACGGGTGCCTCTGATGGGGTTAAAAAAGCCCTCAATGGTGGGCCAAGGAAGGAAGGAAGGCGCGAACGAACGAACCGGCGGTCGAAAAGGTCGAATGTAGCGAAAATAGGGATGTAGTATGCGGAATGAACAGGCGACCCGTGTTGTAATAGTATCACCACCCGCGACCGACTCTCGCGAGGACTCGCGAAGCCCTACGGGACGGACGCGCGTGGCGTGACATCCTCCTTTCCGCGACGCGCGTAGCGAACGATGAAGTACTCCACCGCGGTCTCGAGCTCCCGCCGTAAGACGCGCAAGGCGCACTTCACCGCCCCGTCCTCGGAGCGCCGTAAGATCATGTCCTCCCCGCTCGCGGCGGAGCTCAAGAAGCAGTACGGCGCGAACGCGGTGCCGATCCGCGTGAACGACGAAGTGCGCGTCGTTCGCGGAAAGTACAAGAACCGCGAGGGGAAGGTGTCCCAGGTGTACCGTAAGAAGTGGGTGATTCACATCACCAACGTCACGCGGGAGAAGGTCAACGGTAAGTGGTCGCGAACGCGCGGTTTCGAGGGCGAATGATGGATGTGGGATGATGGCGCAAAAGCCCTAGGGCTTGCGCGGGGGCGTCCACGGAGACTCGGTCGTCTCGAACGCGGGGGATCGTCGGGGACGACATCGGACGACGAGGACGACGATGACGCATCGTTCTTTGCCCCGGTTATCCCCATCGCGCGTCTCCGCGTCTCGTTTTACGCGTCACGCACACAAAAACTAACCGCTCGCGTCTCTCTCTCTTCGCGCGTCTCTTCGACAGGCCAAACCATCAACGCCGGCATCGACCCGTCCAAGGTGCTCATCACCAAGCTCCACATGGACAAGGATCGCAAGGCGCTTTTGGCGCGTAAGGGCGGCGCCGGTAAGTTCACCGAGGAGGAGATGCAAAACGTCGAATAAACAAAAAACGACTCGATTGTGTTTAGTAGGTTTCGACCGCGTCTCGGCGCCGGGGCTCGGTCGGTCGGTTGGACAAGGGACGAATGTCGTCTCTCGGATTCGATGCGCGTCGTCGTTTTGATCGTCGAGTCGTCAGTCATTCATTCACGCGCGTGCGATGTATCAATCAAGCGCATCACGCGTGGGTTTCACTCGACGTTCGATCGATCGGCGACGACAGCAAGCGTCGGTTCCGAGGGGTGGACTTCTTTTAGCATAGAGTGCGACTTTGTTATTTTTCATTGAAGTGCTTCAACCTATATGAGTAAACAGTACACGGAAAATGATCCAATTGCACGCATTCGCGTTTCGCGTTCGCATTCGCGCGCCATCCCGCGACGGCGACGGCGGCCGTCGTCGTCGCGAACGAACGAAATGTCCGGCGACCCGAACGGAGCCGGTGGTGGTGGTGCCGGCGTCGTCGCGCGAACCGACGACGACGCCGCGAACGCGAACGCCGGGAGGTCTCTGCTCGCGTGCCCGAAATCGTGGCAGTTGTACTTTCCAGACGTCACGCACGACTTCTCGGATAGACGCGCCGAGTTGGCGCGGACGATGACGAATTTCTTCGCCTCGACGCGAGGACGAGAGTTCGTGAAAGAGGTGCGGAGGGATGGAAACGCGGTGACGACGCGGGGGCGGAGGGAAAAGACGGGGAGGGCGGTTGGACTGACGAGACGGTTTGAAAATTTTTCGGACGCGCGCGCGCGACAGGTGGAGGTACACGACGAGGCGACGGCGTCGGTGACGATGGATTACGAAAAATTAAAGGAGATGACAAAAGATATACCGGATTTACACGCGGCGTTGGCGTGCGCGCCCTTGGAGTGCATGGCGTGCCTGCGGTGCGCGGCGCACGAGGCGACGCTGTGTAGCGAGGGAGGAAGAGCGGCGTTGCAAGACGCGAAAGGCGTGCCGGCTGGGGACACACGGGTGGCGACGAACATGCAGATGACGGTGAAATTGATAAATTACGAGGAGAGCAAGGTGAGGTTCGCGGCGATGCGGAGCAACGTCGTCGGTCGAGTGGTGAGTCTGCGGGGAACAGTGACACGCGTGGCGCCGGTGAAACCGGCGGTGACGCGCATGATATTTAGCTGTCAGTCGTGCCAGGAAAAGATGCGGTGCACGTTTAAAGACGGCAAGTACAGACCTCCAGAGCGATGCGCGACGGAGCGGTGCCGAGCGAAGAAGTTTGTGCACGAGCTCGCGACGGTGGATTGCGTCGACTCGCAGCGGGTGAGGATTCAGGAGATTGCAGACGATGGAGTGATGAGCGAAGAAGGACGAGTACCGCGATTCATGGACTGCGAACTTCGAGGGGCGCTCACGGACTCGTGCACTCCCGGTGATATCGTCACCATGCTCGGGTTGGTTGAGAGCGACACGGTCGAGGGTGGCGGGGGAGGTGCGCTCGCGCGCGGACGAAACCAGGCACTCAGCGAGCTCTATCTCAACGCGTGGTCTTGCGTCGTATCGAGAGGGAAAGGAGAGAGCGCCGGTGGGGAGGATAAGAACGAAGAGGACAAGGAAAACAAACTCGAGACGTTAGAATCGCCGCAATCGACGTACATCCCGGGGACGAAGAGGTTCAGAGTGAGCGACGCTCGGGCAAAGACAAAGACGGATGACGACGACGTGGAGACGACGCTCGCGCCCATTCTCTCTAAAAAAGAGTTGGAGTTTATCGCCGATTTTAGCCAACAGAACGGCGATGATCTCGTGCGAACGCTCGTGCACTCGCTGTGTCCACAAATATTCGGTCACGATCTCGTCAAACTCGGCTTGTTGCTCTGTCTCTTCGGTGGGGTGAGGAAATCTGTGGCGGGGTGCGGTAAGGTGCCCACGCGCGGATCTCTGCACTGCCTCGTCGTCGGCGATCCCGGACTGGGTAAGAGTCAGATGCTAAAAGCCGTCTCCAACCTCGCTCCGCGTTCTATTTATGTTTGCGGCCGCACTGTCTCCGCTGCCGGTCTCACCGCAGCCGTGGTGAGAGACCCAGGGACCGGGGCGCAAACATTTGAGGCGGGTGCAATCGTCTTGGCAGATCGAGGCGTCTGTTGCGTGGATGAGTTTGATAAAATGCCGAGCGAACACCAAGCCTTGCTCGAGGCGATGGAGCAGCAGAGCGTGTCCGTCTGTAAAGCCGGGCTCAACGCAACGCTTCCGGCTCGAACGTCCATCATCGCCGCCGCGAATCCGATTCAAGGACATTACAACAGAGGCAAGACGGTGAATGAAAACTTGAAAATGTCGGCGCCGCTTCTCAGTCGTTTCGACTTGATTTTCATCTTGTTGGACACCGTGGACGAAGTCTTGGATGAACACCTCAGCGAGCACGTCATCGCGCAGCACAGCAAACACGGTCAGGCACGGCGTAAGCAGGCTCGACAAAACTTACACGCGTACTACAACGAGCTCGACGCGGATGGCATGGCGCTTCACGACGCCTCTGTCGCCGCGTTCACTCAAGACTTGGATGACGTCAACATGTACGTTCCGCTGAAAACGAGATTGCGAGCGACGCAAGAGATTGAAACTCTGTCGCACGAAGTCATGCGAAAGTACATCTCTTACGCGCACGCGTACTGTCATCCCAGACTCACGGCGGAGGCGGCGGAGATTTTGCAAACCTTTTACCTGGAATTGCGTTCCCGAGCACCGGCTGAGGGCACTCCCGTCACCGCTCGCCAGCTCGAATCTCTCGTAAGACTCGCCGAAGCGCGAGCTAGAATGGAACTTAGATCACAAGTCACGGCGAACGACGCCAAGGATGCCGTCGAGATTATCAAAGCATCTCTCATAGACGCGTTGAGCGATCAACACGGCAGGTTGCGTTTCAATCGCGCCGGCGGTAAATCAACCAAGCGAAGCAAGACGAAACTCTTCATCGAGACGCTGAACAAGCGCACTTCATCTAGCGATTCACCCTATTTTAGCATCGGTGATCTCCACGCCTTGGCGGAGGATCTCAACCTTGGAATAGCCGACGTCGATGGGTTTATCGAAGGACTCAACATCGCCGGCGAGCTTCTCAAGTGCGGTCGATTGTACAAGAGCGCCTCGGCACTCACCGCCGAAACGCCAAGCAAACGACGCAGATAACGACAAAAGGAGTCACAAACACCATCATTAGACGTAGCGCACACATTTTTACATAATTGATAGACAATCTAGCGAGCGTAAAATGTCGTCTGCGCGTAAAACCAAATCCAACTAACGCAAAAGCCAAGTGCAGTGAAAACAAATCCCTCCACACCGCGACGGGTATTGTGCGCACCGCCGACCGAGTCGCCCTCCCCGCGCGCAATCACTCCGTATCCGACCTTTTCCATGACGCTCACCGCGCACATCGGCGCGTTCGCGTCCGCTGCAGTCGCGTCGAAATCAAATTCCAAAACGCGTCGCCTCAAGAGCGGGGTTCGCTTCGATCCGTCGTGCGCCGGAGCGAGACGCGGACGGACGATCGCCCCGGCGGCGTCGACGGCGCCGCCATCGACGTCGTCGTACACGGATAAAACGGTGGTGGTGACGCGAGAGAGCGGGAAGAACGGGGCGCTGATGAACCTGCTCAAGGCGAAAGGGGTGACTTGCGTGGAGCTGCCGCTGGTGGAAGCGGTGGAAGGCGAGGACGTGGCGTCGTTGCCGAGCGTGTTGACGCGGGAAAAGTGGGATTGGGTGTGCATAACGAGTCCAGAGGCGGCGAAAGTGTTCTTGGAAGGGTACGAAAAGGCTGGGAAACCAAAGGGTTTGAAGCTCGCCGTCGTCGGTGCGGCGACGGGAAAGGTGCTCGCCAAGGCAGAACCGGTAGAGTTTGCGTTGGAAAATCAGTTTATACCGAGCAAAGCGACGGCGGCAGTGCTCGTTCAAGAGTTACCATGCGACCAGGGATCGTTGGTGCTCTATCCAGCGAGTAAAAAAGCGGCGACAACGCTTCAGGATGGTTTGGAAGAACGAGGAGCAACTGTGGTGCGTCTCAACACGTACTCCACCGAAGCTGTTACCAAACTCGACGCATCGGACGTTCAACGAGCCGTTTGCGCCGACGTTGTCACTTTCGGTAGTCCCAGTGCCGTTCGCGCCTGGGTCGATCTCTGCGGAGACGTCCTCTACGAGCGCATTTCATCCTCTGACGACGCCTTGCAACCCGCGTACGTGTGCATCGGAGAAACCTCCGCCGAAGCCTGCGCCAACTGCGAGCTCCCAGACGTTTTTTACCCAGAGAACCCCGGAATGGAGGGTTGGGCCGAGACCGTCTTCGCCGCTCTCGACATGTCCTCGTCCGATCGCTGGGACGGCTACGAAGACGCCGGGTTCACCGCTTGACACGACTGCGACTGCGACTGCGACGTTAAATATCTTCTTTACGCTTCTACCAGTAGTTGAAAAAAGCTGCAGTCATTCGCCACAATCACACGCGCACAATGTTTGCCCTCACGACGCCCATCGCCACCGTCCGGGTCACCAGACCCCGTGCCGCCGCGAGAACCTCCGTGACGACGCGCGCCGGTTCTTCGACGTACGACACCCTCTCGGGCTACCAAAAGAATCGCATGGCCAACGCCAAAACCTCGGAAGAGTGGGCCGCCATCGAAGCCGACGTCCCCGGCGCCAAAGCCATCTACGACGCCGCCATGTCCACCAAGGCGGAGCAATCCAAGATCAAGTCCAAGAAGGATCCCATGGATGCGCTCTGCGCCGATGATCCGTCCGCGGTCGAGTGTAAGGCGTTCGATTAGTTTGGTTGATGACGCCAGGTTGGCCGAAGGGAGAATCAACAAACGAACGCGAATGCAGCGAATACAACGAAACGGACGACGAGATCATTTCTTACGTCCATTAAAAAGTGTACGACGATTTGTAGAGCAGCAGCAGCGCACCGCGAGCATGTAACGCTATCTATTCAGAGTGAAACAAAATAAAAATCAATCAACAAAACCAAGCAAAACGGTTGACTCTCTAGACGACACGTTTCAGTCCTACGCGCGGAACCGGTTTCGAACATGCCGCTGTACGGCGTCCCGGCGAAGAGAGTGCGTCGACGCGATACATATTTTCTCGCTTTCTTCGAGTGTACACGCGACGCGACGCGACGCGAGTGTGAACGCGAACGGAGTGCCCAGTTCGTGAAATCAGATCCAATTGCAGTGGGAAACTAACCCGGTTTCGCGCGCGTTTTCGCACGCTGACGCAGGCAATCTCGACGGACATCGCGACGCCATTGCACGATTTCGTGTCGCGGGCGTTTTCAGAGGGGGATTCGGCGTCGTGCGCGGAAGATTTCGGGGAGACGCAGCGGTTGAGGGACTCGGTTGAGCGAGCTTTGGACGAAGACGCGGTGAACTTGGACGAGACGAAGGATACATTGACGGCGTATTACCGCGCGTTGTGCGTGATTGAATCGAGGTTTCCGATTTCGGGGTCTGAAGGACACGCTGGGGTGGAGTTTGCCTGGTTGGAAGGTGGAAGAGCGTCGCCGCGGGGAGGGGTGCGGGCGAGAGATGTGCAGTACGAAAAGTGTGCTGTGTTGTTCAATTACGCTGGTGTGCTATCTAGGAGTGGAGTCGGCGCCTTTGGACACGGTGAGGATGGGGTGAAACGAGCGTGCGCGGCGTTTCAGGCGGCGGCTGGGGCGTTTGAGATGCTCGGTTCGTTGAGCGAACGCAAGCTTGGATCGGAGACGCCGAGCGCCGACGTCACGAGGGAGTACTGTGAGGTCATGGTTAAGCTGCACTTGGCGCAGGCGCAGGAGTGTTTCTACGAAAAGGCGAAAGGGAAGAGTCCGACGATGTTGGCGAAACTCGCGCAGCAGGCGAAGATTTACTACGAAGAGGCGTACGCCACGGCGACGACATCTCCGCGTCTCGTTGGTTACGTGGATGATGGTTTGCTCGGGTACCTTAGACTTAAGATTGGGTACTTTGGCGCCGAGGCGATGCGATTGACCGCTAAAGGAGAGATGATGGCGAATGATGAAAATGCTGGTATTGCAGTGGCGCGCTTGCAAGTGGCGAAAGACGCCATGAAAAAGGCTATCGATGATGCCAACGTCGTCTCAAGCGATGCGACGTTGGTTTGGGCGAAAAAGTACCTCGAGGAGGATCTCTTGCCGGATCACAACGCCACTTTGCGAGATAACGAGTGCGTGTACATGTGTCGCGTCCCCAAAGTGGACGACATCCCGCCGGTACCGTCGACTGGTCTTGTCAAGGCGATAGAGCCGGCGCCAGAGCAATTTTCACCCGTCGGCGTCGACCTCTTCAAGAGCATCATCCCAGACAGTGGAGCAAAGGCGCTGAGTAGATACACTGAAATGGTCGATGAACTGATTCGAAACGAGACTGATACTTTGGCGATGGCGAGCGATGAAGCACGACTCGCGCTGCGCGAGATGGAACTCCCAGAAACCCTTCTCGCACTCTCGGCGCCCGTCGCTCTCAGCATAGACTTGGAGGAACAGCTCGCGGCGTTCCGCTCGTCGGGAGGCGCGAGTTCGTTGGCCGCCAGCTTGCAGCGAGTCGACGAGTTGAACCGTCAGTGCGCGGGAGTGGTGAAAACGATACGAGAGACACTGGATACGGAGTCGTCTGAAGACTCGGCGGCGCGCTCGATGCACGGCGAGGGTGTATGGAGGAGAGAACCGTCTTCCTCAAAGAATAGAAACATGATGCAAGCTTTGAAACGTTTTGAGGTTGACTTGGAAGTCGCGACGAAGAGCGATGAGCAGCTGAGACAACGCATCGAAGGCGCTGGAGGCGTTTTGGAATCAATTGACGAGGAAAATCTTGAGACTAGTGCGCCGAGACTCACGCAACCGCTGGCATTACTAGAGGAGGATTCGCACGTGGCGACAGACATTCAAGCCGTTTTGCAAGATTTGGAAACCATCGGTGACGAGCGTGCTGAGATTGAGGACATGATGAGACGAATCAAAGGCGAAGATGACATTCTTCACGAACTCATGGCTCAGTCTGGTGAAAGCCTGGACGCACTGTTTACCAAGGAGATGAAAAAGTACGATCAGGCCAAGGATCGCGTCATGGTGAACATTTCAAAGCAAGCGGACGCGCTATCGATGCTACGAGCTCTTCACGAACGCTTCGTGCAGGTTTACGACGTCGAAACTCTCAGACGTGACATTCATTCGCACGAACAAAGCGTTCGTCACGCTCTCGCCGTGGTCGGGGACTTGAGAAGCGGCATGGAGCAAGGGGTGAGGTTCTACTCAGGCTTCCTCGACGCCGCGCGTCACACCTTGAGGGATGTGCAGGAGTATGCCAGCGCGCGTCGAATGGAGAAAGAAGCGTTGGCTGAAGAACTTAGAGTAGCAAAAGATAGAGCGGACGCACACGCCGCGCAACTGGCGAGCCAAATGAACCAGATGCGGTTCCAACAGCATCCGTATCCGTCTCCGCAATATGCGTACGCGCCGCCTCCGCAGTATGGCACTCCGTCTCCGCAGTACGGGTCGCAATATGGCGGCGCTCCTCCTCCGCCTCCGCCCCCTAGCGCGCCTCCATATTGATTTGAGTTTTAAAAAGCATGTTTCACTACATTTTCACACAGTTCTACGCAAGTTTTTCTTCTAATACATTGTTTGTTGTGTCTTAAGACAAATCAAAGCTCCCTTGGCCCTCGTTCATCGCGTAGTGCAATCGTTGAGCCATGATTTCCTTTGAAGAGTACGGAGGTAACTTGAGATAACTTGCACAAGTCATCGCAGAGGGCAAGTCACCGTCGGCTAACGGCGTTCCGACCGAGAAGGCCGCGGAATCAGAAGACAATCCGCCGGTGCTCGCCGGCTGCTTGCAAACGACAGTCAGGCGCGGCTGCAATGCAGCCAATCCGCCGGGCGGAAGTCTCGGGGCGCCAGTGACGAAACGCATGAATGCGCGCTGTTGGTCCGACGAGAAAGAGCTGAGAATCTCGCAAAAGTTTCGAATAGGTGGCGACTGGGCGCTGTATCCGTGATCAAAGTGGATAGACTCGATGAGCATCTCTGGGCTCCACTGCTCTCCTTGACCGCAAATCAAGGCGTCCAGCTCGCCCTCGGTGAACATTTTGAGTCTCGCGAGCGGTAAAACCTCTTCTAATCCAGATTTCACAGACTCAAAGTAGGTTGCAACACCAGATCCCACGCAAGCGTCGATGACGGCGTCGACGTATTCGCGCAAGTTGACCGCGGACACAGCAATGTCTGAACCACCCTTGATGAGGTCCAAGGAAGACCCCGGAAGCACGAACGTCAAGCAAAGATCTTCGATCGATACTCCATCAATCTTTACTTGTCGCCATACTTTCTCTGGTTCACCTTCGCGCTTCATGCGCTCAATCTCGTCGGCAGCGACTCGAAGTCGAAGCAGCGTGTTACCGAGACCCGGATCGAGTTGAATGAGATCAAAGAGCCCCAAATTTCTTCCTAAGAACATGCGGTAAAAGGCTGGTGCGAGTGGTAAATCTAACATACGTCCATCCTGAAGCACCTTGCCGATCGCCTGCCCCAGAAGTTTAAAATACTTGAGGCGAGTGGCGTGGGTTTTGCTTGCCATTCGAGGAACGGTGATGGGCGCCGGAAACAAGCCGTGAGAAGCGACGACGAGATCGTCTTCGTTAGCCACTCCTTCGTCTCTCCAAAGGTTCAACTTGCGCGATCTAAAGTCTTTCGAAAGAAGAGTAAAAAATTCAAGCGTCGGGCCGGTACCGGTGCCGACTTCTTCAAAGAACTCTACTTCGAGAACCATCTTCAACGTGTTTGGAATGGCAAAAACTTTCTTTGCACTTTCGAGGATTTTGCCTCGACTCACACGAACCTTTTGACGCTGAAGGCGACCGATACGAATCTCTCGACCACCTTCAATGGTCACCGCCCCGCTCTCGCTGCCATCGCCGTGAAGATGATGCAACATACGAGCGAGAGAAAATGAGACGCACTTGAAGAGCTTTTGCCTAGACTCAAATGGGAAGAGCCACGGGCACGCTCTCGCCAGAGTCGCGCACCACGTCGGCGTCGACGCGCTGCACAGTGTCACGGTGTCTTGCAACTGTCGCGTGAGCTTTGCAGTCAACTTGCCATGGACAAAGGCTGCCTCATCGAGCGAAACGTTTCGCGCTCGCACCGAGGGCTCCTCGCTCTTGCTGAGGAGAAGGATTCGCGACGCACACGAGCTGAGCTCATGCAAGATGGTCAATACGACTAATAAGTCATTGAACCTACTAGACGTCGTCTCATTTGATACGGCTTCCTTGACCCGCTCGGTCAGCGCTGGAACAAAGCTACCGAGCGCGGCTCGCATTTCTGCTTCACCGAGTTCTGCGACCATTTCGCTCTCCTTGGCGAGATCCTCTGCGTTTTCCTCGACGACTCCACCAAGCTGAAACTGCTTCTGAGCCACATCCGAAGGCGAAGAAAGTCGATAAGAGATCATCGTCGCCTTATCCCAGTTGAGTTGCACCGTCGAAGGATCTTGGTCGCGCGATACAACCCCAATAATCTGCAAGATGGTCGTGGACGGATGCAATTCGATGCCGTTGATTGAAAAGACAAGCCTGTTCTTCGCGTTCGCAGCCGCGGCGCGAGCCGCAAAGGAATCATTTCTGCGCCCTTCCGGTTCGGCTTCGGCTTCTTCTTGTATGTCTTCGTTTGTCAAATCCAAATCCTCAACCTCTTCTCCCAACTCTTCGTCTCCGAGTACCGCTTCGCCGTCGTCACTCATGTATTCTTCGTCAATCTCTTCGTCCTCGTCCTCGTCTTCGTCTTCGTCGTCATCATCGTGCTCCATGTTGGCGGGTGGCGATAATCGCGAAGATCGACGCCGAGTCGACGGATCACCTCCCGGCTTGTGAACTCTAGAGAAGAGGAAGTCCTCAATCGAGCTCAACGTAGCGAAAGGTTCCACCAAGACGACGTTTGAGGAGTAGTCAATCAAATCAGCATCTTTGCCAGTCTTCTTGAACTGCACCTTGAACGGCCGCACCAAGCCAGCGAGATTGGCATCATCGGTCTCACTCCTGTGTCTCGTAGAGCTTTGAGATACCGACGCCACGGTGATTGACAAGTCTTCGCTCGACGCGAGGGCGTCCAGCAGACGTTGCACAAGAGTGGCAAAAGCTGTAGGATCCTTGGTTCGCCCGGCAGCTTCGATGAACGACGCATACCTGCGCACAAGAGCCTCAGAATTTTTCCAGTCTTTGGGAAGAAGATGATCCTTTAACGATGCGACGGCATCGCACTCCAGGAGCTCAAAAGTGCTCGCTCCAGACATGGATTCCAAAAACTCGACAACAGATGCAGAGTCTCCCTTCATTCTAAGCGACGTGCTTGCACTTCTCAGACGTTCGACGGTTGGATCTTCCGACAACGCCCCGTCTTTCGACGGTGCGAAATATCTTTCAAAAACCCGATTCGCGTGCGCGAGCGCCTCTTTGAACTCTGGAGTGTCCATTGACGCCGCGGCGCGAAGGGCGATGCCTCTCGCGCCGCCGCCGAGAGCTGGCACGAGAGCGCCCGGCGTCTTCGTCGAGTCTCGCGTCTCGTCCATCGCCATGTTATCCACGCTCTCGGCTCCTCCTCGGGCGTGTTCCTCGGACAGAGCGCGCAGGGCGTGCACGGCACCCTCCTTGCGAAGAAGTTTCGCCATGTCCACCGCCTTCTTCTCCATGCCAAACTCAACTAAATCCAAACACCCCTGTATTCTCTGCGGATCTCTGCTCGCAAGCTGCCCTGCGATGAACGCAGCGACGGGCGACGATTCGAGCACACCTTTGAAGGCTTCATCGGACGAAAGCTGAGACCACTTGGTGAGAGCAGATAAGCACTTGAGCTTGACGCCTTGGGGAACGCTCGAGTCGACGGCTTGCATCAACACGTTGGCCAAGTGTCGCGCGTAATCCACTAAAAGCTGCGGCTCTTGCTCAGTGAGCAACGGAATATTGCTCGAACACGGAGTAGATTCGCTGTTTTTATCCCCTTTCTTCGAAGATCGGGGAGATGATCGCGTCTTGGCGCTCACACGTGGCAGCAATGCGTCCGCGAGCGTCGCCACCTCGAGCAGTTGCTCCGTCACGACAATGGGCGACGCCACACCGCTGCTAGCCGGCGATGCAGAGTGTGGACCGGTACTCGAAGTCGTCGTCGTCGTCAGTAACTTGCACCTCGACAGCGCCATGCCCAACACGAGCGGCAAGTCTTTGCGCAAGAGCTTTACGGCTACATCTGGTTGCGCAGACACGCAAATGTTTAACAACTTGATAAGAGAGTAATACGTCGACGGGCTCACCACACGCGCAGAGTTTGGCGAGATGATGTCAACAACCTTATCAATCAAGTCCCCTTGACAAATCTTAACCACGCGTTCCGGCTCTTTCGACGCCATCTTCGCCGCAATGTTTGTCAAGCACACGCAAGCGTAATCCGCCAGACGCGAGTCGTCGTGCGACAGCAAATTCGCCAGTATCGGCACCGCATCCGCAGCTCCATCCAACGCCGAGCTCGGAAGCGACCGGCATATATTCGTAGCCGTTTGCAAGCTCACCCGCTGCATCCCAATGGAGAAGAAATCCAAATACGACAGACACGCCGTGAGCGCTCCTTGCCGCGCGCACTCGGCGCCGTAATCCTGACTGAGTTTTTCCAACGCCTGCAGCGACTGCTCCGCCAGGTCGATGTACTCAATCGTCAACAACCGAGAGCAAAACTGTGCGAGCGCACCGTGACGAACGATCGCCCCGCGAGACGGGGGCATCACGTCCGCCATCGTCGTCAGCGCTCGAGCGGCGAGAAGCATGATATCCGGCATGTATTCGTACGTCATGCACTCGACGAGCGCCGGGACAAAGGAATCCAAACTCATTTGCATCAAGAGTTCCTCGCCGGAAATCACCAAAATCTCATTCAATTCACTCAACGCCGCCATTTGTGCCGAAGGATCGTCCGCTCGTCGCAAACCAGCTAAAATCTCGCGAAGTCGTGATGAATTTTGACGAAATGCGCCGCCACCGACTGCGGCTCCGGCGACGTTGCCAAGACGTCTCAACAGGGCGCGCAAACCCGCCTCGGGATCGTCGCGGTCCATGGCGTCTTGTAAATCATCCATCCCGTCGTCATGGTCATCCTCCTCCAAGTCATCGTCTTCATCCATCTCATCGTCGAAATCATCATCGTCTTCAATAGATTCGTCGTCTTCGTCTTCGTCTTCATCCGTCATGTCTTCATCCTCGTACAACCCGCCGTCTTCGTAGTCGTCCTCGTCCTCGTCCTCGTCTTCGTCGTCCGTGCCCCGGCGTCGACCACCACCACCACCGCGAACATCGCGACCAGACCGATGAGCACTCTCCCGTCGCCTCCCACCTCCGCTCCCACCGGTCCCACCCGCGTTCGCGCCTCCTTTACCGCTCGTGCTCGCGTCGCCGCTCGAGCCGCCGCCAGACGCAGCCGTCGCTCGTCGTCCTCCTCGTCCGTCGTCGCCGCCGCCACCGGTAGCACCCGCCGTCGGCACCGGTACGCGCGTCGTCGTCGTCATCGCCGTCATATCACTCGTTTTCTTCGTCGTACCCAACGTCGCGCGTTCGCGTCGACTCTTCTTCTTCCTCCGCTTCCTCTTCGACGACTCGGACGCCGGCGCGTCGTCGTCGTCGACATCACCCGCCTTTGTCGTCGTCGTCGTCGTCGCCGCCGTCGTCGCCGTCGCGTTCGTCCCGCTCTTCGCCCGCTCTGACGTCGGCGGCGCACCCTCCGTCGATACCCGTCGCGCGAAGCGTCGTTTCGTCAGCGTCGTCGTCGCACTCGTGGGCACCTTCTTCCTTCGCTTTTGATGATGATGTCCCGGTATCGTCGTCTCTGTCGTCGTCTGTTCACCATCCGTCCCGGGTCGGTCGATATCTCGTCGACGTCTACGCATCGTCGACGCGGTGTGAGGCGTCATCGCGTCGCGCGTCGCGCGTCGCGGTGTGCCGAAGTGGAGAGAAAGAATTCTCACAGCCGAGGGGCGAAGAAGCGCGCGAGGCGTTGACTTTGACATCGTACCCGTGAACGACGCGTCGATGGCGCGAGTTTAGTGGGAAACCGATCGTGGGATTGTGATTACATGTATTGTCTATTTTCAACGACAGTCTACGCGGGTAAAACGCCCGAGGAAACGACGCGAACTTGTTTCAACGGCTTGTCGCCCGGCCCCGTGGGATTGGCTTCGATGGCGCGGACGACATCCATACCCTCGACGACGTTCCCGAAAGCGACGTGACGGCCGTTGAGCCACGGCGTCGCCGCCGTCGTGATGAAAAATTGCGACCCGTTCGTGTTCGGCCCGGCGTTTGCCATGGATAAAACCCCCGGACCGACGTGCGGTACCGCAAAGGTTTCGTCGGCGAATTTCCCGCCGTAAATCGAGTACCCGCCTCGTCCGTCGCCTCGTTGGAAATCCCCACCCTGAATCATAAAGTTTGGAATCACCCGGTGAAAGATGGAGTTCGCGTATCCGAATCCCTTCTCCCCGGTGGCGAGTTGTTTGAAATTTTCCACCGTTTTCGGGGCGACTTCGCCAAAGAGACCTATGACGACGCGACCGGCGGCTTCGTCGCCGATTGCGACGTCGAAATAAACCTTATCCGTCACCTTGAGCACGCAGAGCAACGGCGCCGTCTCCTTGGTTTCACACGTCGTCGTCGTCGCCGTCGAGGATGCGTCGGTTTGTTCATCCGCGCGCGCGATCCGCGCCGTCGTCGTCGTCGTCGCGGCGAGCGCTGCCGCGGCGGATGCGAGCGCGAAACTGCGTCTGGATGATGACCGTTCATCATTCGTCGTGGTTTCTTCCGTCGCATCGCGCGCAGAGGCGACGACGACGCGAGACGACGACGACGACGAGTTTTGGTGTCGACGACGATGTCTCCCGCCGTCGCGTCGCGCGGCGGCGGCGTGAATCGTCGTCGGTGTCGGTGTTCGCGTCTGCGCAAACATCGTTGCGTTGGGTAATGACGTCACAGCGTGACTCGACTCGGAAGACGACGACGCGCGGATCGATCGATCGATCAGTCGGGCAGGGATGATCGCCGCTCGAGCGACGACGAGAGCGCGCACCGTCGCGTCTGGGTCGTCGTCGTCGGGGTCTTCGGATGGGTTACGAAGGGCGCCGTCGACGCGACGCGGACCGCGAAGGAAGATCGTTCCGATTCCGTCCGCGAGAGACTCGGAGTCTTCGTCTGCGGCGAATAAAGGGTCCGTCGTCGGCGACGACGACGACGACGATGAACCGTTGGAGTACGCGTCGGAGTATCGCGCGTCTGGTGATGCGTCCGGTGACGCGTCGTCGTCGAACGGTGACGGTGGAAGACGACGAAGAGGCGTTTCGGCGACTGAGAGAACGAAGGAGGACGCGACGCACGCGGCGTTCATAGCGCCGAGACTTGCGATTGGAATCGCGAGCGATGCGATGGATCGGTTGAGTAAAGGCCCGGAGGAAGGGTTCGCGGATGTGATGGATTTCGTGCGCGGGTTGGGGTCGTCGACGGACGCGTTGGGAGACGTGTTAAGGAGAACGGAGGAGGAGATTGACAGGTTGGAATCGATCGGGGTGCGAGCGTCGGCACCGGTGCGAGAGGCGGTGCGTGGGGTGGTTCCGGAGGAGATTTATGGGAAGTATTTGGAACCGGCGGTGGAGTACGCGGAGAACGAAGAAGGGACGGATCGAGGGGTTTCTTCCAACGGCGGGGTGAACCACGACGGCGAGGAGTTTGACGACGACGCGGTCAACGCGGCGGCAGATGCCGTCGCGGCTGCGATGTCTGGGATTAATCTCGGTGAGTCGTCGTCGTCGTCGTCAAACACAACGACGACGACGACAAAGAATGGTGCGTCGAGCGCGAGAGCGCCGGATAGCTTTGAGGAGAGTGTGGAGAACATGGTGGCGGACGCTGTCATGTCAAGCAGCACCGTCTCTGCGTCGTACTCTGCGCCCGAGGGGATGCCGTACGGCGCCGATGCGCCCAAAGTGGACTCTTCGGCGACGACGACTGAGTCGTCTTCGGATGCACGCGAGACGAAACCGGCTTCTCCAGAGAAGTCTTCGTCCACGGCGCCCTTCGCCGCGACTGTGGGCTATTGGCGCAAAATCAACGCCGAGTGCCCGGACGAGGAGCCGCTGATGGACATCATGGACATGAACATCGTCTTCCGTCAAGCCGCTGTGCTTCTCAACTATCTGCGCATTGAGCAACCGACGTCCACGACGTGGTCCGTCGCCTCGAACGCCGGGATCATCCAAATCGCCGAGTCGTACCCAATCGATGGTTCTTCCGCCGTCGTCTCTCGCCGCGACCTTCGCTCTGGGGACCAAATCGGCTCCGTCTCTGTTACCACGGCTGATCCCGACGCAGTTCGTCTCGAGAGCTCCTGGTCCGCCCCGCTCGCAGGTTCCCAAGTGGAAACCTTTCGCGTCGATGCCTCTGGTGTCCTCGTCCGCGTAGTCGAAATTTCCCTCGAAAACGGCGAGTCTTGGTCCGGCACGTACCGCTACTCCCGCGCGTGAGCGCGCGTCGATCCATGAAACGCGGATCCGGCGCGCGCTCGGCGCGCGTTCGGCGTCGGAGTTCATCCGTTTACCTCGACGACAACCTCGTCCTCTTGAAATGCGCACACAACTCATACTCTGCAATAAAGTACCGAAGCTGATCAAAACCCACATGTGAACATACACTAACCAAAACTCGGATACATAAGCAAAATAAAACCATAATACACGATATAGCGCCCGTCGAGGCGAAAAGGGCCCTTTGCGCACGCGCTCGAGCCGACGTCACTTCACGCCCGTCGGAAGGAAACATGCCGACGTCCACGCCCGCCCGCGCCCCGCTGGCCCGCGCGACGACGCCCAGAGACGCCCGTGCGACGTCCGCGACCCGCCCGCGGGCGCCAGCGGCGCGATGCCGACGCGGAGAGACGACGCGCGCGCGGTCCGTCGTGGAACCGCCAGGGGAATCGTCCTCGGCGGCGGCGTCGCCCGGGGAAGGAAAAGCAAAGAAAAAAGTGAGCATGGTGTCCCTCGGGTGCCCGAAGAACACGGTGGACGGAGAAGTCATGCTCGGGGATCTGTTCGTCAACGGGTTCGACGTGACGGATGATCACGAGGACGCGGACGCCATCATCATCAACTCGTGCGGGTTCGTGGAGGATGCGAAGAATGAAAGCGTGGAAGCCATCCTCGAGGCGAGTCAGTTGTCGGGGGGATCGAAGAAGATCATCGTGACGGGATGTTTGGCGCAGAGATATGCGAATGATTTGGCGAATGAGCTGCCGGAGGCGGACGTGATTGTGGGGTTTGAGAATTACGGAAACCTTCCGTCGACGGTGGGCGGCTTGTTAGGGGTCGAAGCGAAACCGGGATTGCTAATGCCTGAACAGGCGCGAGTGCAGGTTGGTGGAGCGTCTCCGCCGTTTAGAGCTGAAACGCAACGTTTGAGAATAACTCCGAGACACACGGCGTACCTGCGCGTGGCGGAGGGATGCGATCATAAGTGCACCTTTTGCGCCATTCCTAGCTTTCGAGGGCGCTTCCGCTCCAAGCAGTGGGATTCCATCATCGACGAGGCCAAAGCTTTGGCTGATTCCGGGGTCAAGGAGCTCAATCTCATCGCGGAAGACACGAATCAGTGGGGGATCGACCTTCGCGCGAGCGATGGTCGCGGTTTGGCTGAGCTTTTGTACGCCCTCGCCGAGGTGGACGGCATTGAGTGGATGCGTATCCTCTACGCATACCCGTCCTACTTTTCGGATGAACTCATTCAAGCCATCGCGGACGTTCCGCAAGTGTGCAAGTACATCGATATTCCATTGCAGCACATCACCAACCTGTCTTTGCTCCGCATGAACCGTCCGCCGAGACAGCACACCGAAGACTTGTTGTACAAGTTGCGCGACCGCATTCCTGGTCTCGCGCTTCGCACGACATTCATTAGCGGATTCCCGGGCGAGACGGAGGAAGAGCACGAAGAACTGATGAAGTTTTGCCGAGATTTCAAGTTTGAACGTCTCGGTGCCTTTGCGTACAGCGAAGAGGACGGCACTCCAGCGGCAGAGTACCCGGATCAAGTTCCCGAGGACGTCAGAGCTCTTCGACGCGATCAACTCGTGTCGCAGCAGCAAGAAATCAGCGAAGATTTCGCCATGAGTCGCGTCGGAAAGGAATTGGACGTGTTGATAGATAACTGGGATGAGGACATGCAAGCATTCATCGGGAGAACCACGCTCGAAGCGCCGGATATCGATCCAGTCGTCTTTGTGACGGAGGACAAGGCAAAGGGCTTGGCTCCCATCGAGCCGGGTCAGATGAGAAAGTGCTCCATCATCGGCTCGAGTCTTTTCGACTTGGAGGCCCAGCCTGTTGTGTAAAATCGCGCGAGTGTACTACGTCAGATAGAGAGCAAGTTTATTTTAATTAAGAACATTTTACATACTCTTTACATACAAAGCTGCGGTGAGCGTCCTACGCGCGACGCGTCGTCTAATACTAGTAATATAAATTCATTTAAAGTTAAACACGGAGAACTTCTCTCCGTTGACATCGTCATCGTCGGCATCATCGTCAATAGACAGCGTAATTTGTCCAGAAGGTAGAGACCGCGGCGAGGGAAGCGTCTGCTTTGCAATTTTTCCAACCTCGCCTCTAACGTTTGGAGCCTCTGCGATGAGCTTGTTTCGCAGTCTGACGTATTCTTGAAACGACTCAATCAACCAAGGTATCCGCGTGTTCTGCACATCCTTGAGCGTCGGACGACGTCCCTTGGACTCCTCGAACCCTTCGCTCCAGCTCGCCAGCTCGTTACGAAGCCTTGTGTACTGCGAGAGCTCGCTTGAAAACTGGTTCACCTTGACGCTCGAAGACGCCATCTTCTCTGACCTCGACGTCGACTTCTTCATCGCAATCAGCTTGGTCAGCCTCGCCGTGCGTTCAGATGACGACACCGACGATTTTCCACTCTTCACCGGCGCTGACGGAGTCGTCGTCGTCTCCGCGATGAAGGGCTCAGCCGTCTCGGGAGGCGCCGCCGCTTCCGCCGCGAGCCTCGCCTCGCGCCACCGCTCCCTCTGCGCCTTGGCGATCTTCTTCCTCGACTCCACGCTCCTCCGCGTCCCCACCTTGGCTGCCGACGCCCGAACACTCATCGCAGTCTTCTCTATCATCCTCCCCACCGATTCCTCGATCGACTCCTCCTCCTCCTCCTCCTCCTCCTCCTCTTCCTCTTCCTCCTCCTCTTCCCGCGTCCCGCCCGCGTCCTCCTCGACCACCTCCTCGCCTCGTCCGCCCCTCGGCCTCGACGCCTCCTCCCCTCTCACCCGCACCTCTGGAAACCGCTCACTCAGCGCCGCGAGATGTTTCCGAACCCCATCCGCGTCTCCTCGGTGCACCTCCTTCCGTGGCCGTCCTCGCCGTTCGATCCGCATCGCCGGCGGTTCGGGGACGACGACCGCGTCCGCGTCTTCCTCTCCCGTCCTTTCCGCGCGTCGTTCGCGTCCGCTTCGCATCGCCGCCGCCGGAAGCGTCCATCTCGGACGCCGCGTTCCCGACGACGACGACGTTCCCGACGACGAGACCGGACGTCGTCGTCGTCCCGTCGAACCCGCCGACGCGTGCATCATCGCTCGGCTCATCATCATCCCCCGACTGAGGACCGGACGAGACGGACCCTTCGCCACGCGCTGGACCGTTCGTTCGTTCGTTCGACTCACGTATGGCCAAACAGTCACGAGTACCTACATGCTTTGAGTCACGACTCATCGCGTTTATCCCATATCCCACATGTCCGAATTTCGGGTTTAGGCTCGGGCTCGCGCGCGCGCGATTTTCTTTTCGTACTTACACACGTGTATCGTGATTAGTACCCGTACAGTACGCGCGTTGTGCGTCGTCGTCGCGCGCACATCGAAGAAAAACGGGTAAACTAAGTAAGACCCCCACCCGACGCGTCGCGGTGTCGTCAGCGCGAAGTGACTCAGCCGGGATCGACGCCGCGCGCGGCCGACCGCGACGCGTCCGTCCCGCCGCACTCTTCGACGCAAGACACACACACACAGACACGATGTCCGCCATCTTCTCTGCCTCCATGTCCGCCAAGGCTGCCGCCAAGGTACGTTCGCGTCTTCGTCGCGTCGCGTTCTTCGTCGCGTCGCTCGCTCGCGCGCGTCCCGAGCGCCGCGCGAGGGGTTTGTTGTGGATTTGATTTCGCGAGATGTATGGTTCCGCCGTCGGTGTCTCGCGGTTTCGCGTCGACGCGCGCGCGCGGGAGCGAACGAATGGAATGAACGAATTTCGTTTCGTTCGTTTCGTTCGTCCGTGGCGACGCGACGCGTTCGGCGTCGTCCGTCGGTCGTCCGTCGGTGTCGCCGGTGTCGAACCGCGAGAACCGAGAGATCGCCGCGCGCGCCCTACCCCGAACGCCGCGCGCGCGTTTTCCTCCTTCTTTTTTGACGGTTCATGACTCGACAATCGTGTCTACCCACGACGCTCGAAAAGGATTCATCGCAGCGCGCCGAGAACCTCGACTGACGCTCTCGTTCGTCGTTCGTTCGTTCGCAGGTTCAATTCCGCGCGCGCCCGACCAAGGCTTTCGCCGCTCGCCCGGTCGCCGTCTCCGCCGTTCGCTTCAACGTGTGCGCCGCCGCGGTACGTTCAAACTCTCGCCGACTCGTCGACTCGTCTCGTCTCGTCTCGTTGTCTGCTTTTTGAAAAACGGATAACAGTGAGAGTGTTTACTCATACAGTGGATCGAACGATGACGACGGGCACACTGTTGGATTCGCTCGCTTCAAAGAGTCTCATCGTTTCAAAGATGATATCGATCGATCGATCGTCGGCTTTAGTGAGCGCGGAGACTAACCTCGATATCATCGCGCGCGTGACGTCGCTTTTACTTTTTCGCTCGCGCAGTCCCAAGACACCCTCGACAAGGTTCGCTCCATCATCTCCGAGCAACTCGGCACGGATCTCGACGCCGTCGCCGCGGACGCCAAGTTCGTCGACCTCGGCGCCGACTCTCTCGACACCGTCGAAATCATGATGGCGCTCGAAGAACAATTCGAAATCACGCTCGATGAAGAAGGTGCCGAAAAGATTGCCACCGTCCAAGAAGCGGCGGACATGATCCAAGCGCAAATCTAAATTTTTTAATCCGACCGCGCGAGCGCCGGAACGGATACCCGCCCCGGTCGCTCGCTCGAAGCGATTGAAGAGTTTGATTTTTGGTTGGTAGGCGACGGATCGGATCGGAGACTTTGGTGTCTCCGGATGATCGTCGCGTAGCTCAGAGCATGTTATGATATTTCATACAAATTACATTAAAGCATCGTCCCGTTTGTTTGTTAATTCGCTCGCGCGCCGAACCGACGCTCGACCAAACAACCAGTCTAATCTTGAGCTACTGGTGACGAATTCGATCGCGACGACGACAGAGTCACGCGCCGCGGACTCGGACGCGCGCCGAAGGCGAAAAGAAGCGCATTTATCGCGCTCGTTTGGCGACGGAAACATGGCGTACACGCGTCGGTACGCCCCGCCGGGCGCGTCGGCGTCGAGTGCGTCGAGAGCGGCTCGTTCGCTGACGACGAGACTTCCGTTTCTGATCATCGTCGTCATCGCGTTTTTCCTCTCGCGAGCCGTCGTCGGAGCGATCGGACGGGCGGGAACGCGTGCGCTCGAGTTAGACCGCGCGTCGGAGGCGCTGTCGGCGTATAAAGAACGAGCGCGGGAGTTGGAGGGAGAGCTGAAGAAGTTGTCCGAACTGCGGGTGGAACTGGAAACGCACAAGCGAGAGGCTGCCGAGACGAAGAAAACGCTGGAGAGAGTGCGGGATGAGAAGGAGACGGCGGAACAGGCGGCGAAGGATGCGCAAAAGGAGGTGACAACGCTGACCGAGGTGCGTGAGGAACGGACGTTGGTCGCAGAGGCGGCGGACGAGGCTGTCAAACTGACGGCGAGCGCTCTGGGACGAAAGAGCGATGAGTCGATGGGAACGACGGTTTCGGATGGCCGAGCATCGATTTCTCGCGCGAACACGTTGCGAACGACGAGCGATAGCGATGAAGACGCCGAAGTCGTGGATGTCGTGGAGGAAGAGGAAAACAAGGAGGAGGACGCACGAACCGAAACGGCATTTGAGAGAGATACGGAGACATCCTCGGAAGTCGTAGACGCGGCGCCGTCCGTGGACGCTTCTAGCAAGGATAGCGCGACTTATTCGGATCCGTTACTCATTAACATTGCCAAGGCGTCTGCTGCGTCTTCTGCGGCGGACGTGGACATGACGTGTAACGGTAAGAAGAATACTGAGTTGTGGGGGTCGGTGGTTAAATCTGGCGATCGTAACGAACAGCCGGATGCCGGGGCCTGTTGCGATTCCTGCGCTCAAATGAACGCGAACGGTGCGAACAGATGTTCTACGTGGGTATACGGAGAGCAGAACAAGCAGTGCTGGCTCAAATACGAGGAAAATCCGGAGAAATCCAAGCCCGCAAATAGCGGCGTGGGCGTGCAGTGGACCTCTGGTTACTTCAAGTTGCCAAGTAACATTCAGGAGGTCAAGTACAAACCGGCGACTGGGAAGACGGACATGCCGAAATGCTTGCACACCATCATGACGAGCAATGGTAACGTGTACATGAATTGGCAGTCTAGAGTGATGTACGCGAGTTATCTGAGACACGCAAAGGAACCGGGGAGCATCATGAAGGCGTTTACGAGAATTTTGCACAAGGGACGAGCAGACGAGCTGATGCACGAAATTCCCACCATCAGATTCAATCCTGTACAAACAAAGTGCGACGGTTGGTGCGACTATCCCGTCGCTGACCGTTCCCAGGCTGTCACGGATTGGTTACAAACTGCCGACTCTGAGCGCTGCTCACACATCGTCATGGTGGAGACGGATCACATCATCGTCAAGTCGCCCTCACCTGAAATCTTGTTGCCCGTCGGGCAAGCTATGGGCTTCAAATTTGGATACATGAGTCCGACTCAACGGACGATTAAGAGATTGTATCCTCAGTACTTTGAGGGCGGTGCGAAGATGCCGCCGACTGGTAACGCGCCGTCCGTCGTGAACACCGTCGACTTGAGAAAGATTGCTCCGCTGTGGGCTAAGTTTGTCAACGAGACGGAGCAACCCGAAGCGGTTCGTAAAGATCTTGGCTGGGTCAGAGATATGTACGCGTACGACCTCGCCGCACTCGCGAGTGGAGTCGAGCACAAGCTCGATATTAGCCCGAATAGCCTCTTGATGGCGCAGCCGCCCGCCGACACTGAACTTGGAAACGCGTACATTTTGCACTACACTTGGGGGCCGGAAATTTACGATAAAGAAAACAAACTCCTCTGGAAGTTCGATAAGCGCTCGTACGGAGACGGTCAGTTCGGCGAAGGTCCGGCAGTGTTGAAAGAGATCCCGCTGCCGCCTGAATGGGATGAGTCGACCGGGTTGCAGTTGCAAGACTTCTTTCAGCCTCGCGGACTCAACGAGAAACGTCTCGGACTCATCAGGACGCTCATCGAGGAGTTCAATTTCGCGGTTCGCTCTCTTCCCGAGGTTCCAAAGGGCTACGCTACGATGGAAGAGGCGCGCGCCGACGTTTGATGAGTTGTGTTGGGTGCTTGTTGAATGACACCAAACTAAAATTCTTTGTGTAGTCTCAATATCTTCTAATCTGTTACAACAGTCGCATTCTACCTGAAAAAGCTTCGACCACGACGGACGGAATCATTGAAGCAAGAAGAGGATCAATACAATGAGAGCGACGAGAACCGCGATGACGATGCAGATGAGACGATTTCTCGCCGCTCTCTGCGATTTGTCCGCCTTCGTCAGTTCCTTTTGGGCATCCTTCGTTCGCACTGCGGTGCTGACGATATTCGCTTCAATATCGTCAATCATCGCGCCTTGCTCGTTCACTAATACCGCTAAATCTTGGAAGATTTCATTCACTTCGCCGATTTGCTGCTGGATTTCTAAGATGCCCCGCTCGCGCTCCTCAATCAAAGCGTTGTTGTACTCGAGCTCGCTCTCCACCTGGGCAAAGTCGCTGCGCTGCTGTTGTTGCATCAGCTGTTCCGACTCCTGATACGCCCCTCCTTCGCCACCTGCGGTCTCTTCATCCATGGTTCCGTAAGATGGCTTACCCTTGCCCTTTTGCGGCAAAAAGGTGGACTCTCGTTCCGCGCACGTGCGTTGCGCCTTTTGGAAATCTTTCAACACGGCGTGGAAATCCTTCACCAACTTTTGATGCTTCGCCACGTGTTCCGCTCGATCCTCATCGTCGACATCGATCGCGCTCGTTACCGCCTGCGCCAACCTCTTCACCGCCAACGATGCGTCTCGCGCCATGACGCCGAGTTTCTCTCGCTGTTCGTGCAGTTTCGCTCGCAATTCCCGCGTATCCTTTCCTGTGCCGAGCACGTCGACCGAGCGTTTAAACGCGCTCACGTGCGTCGTCATCTGGAAGACGAGGCTGGAGACATTGCGGGACTCCGCCTCGAGGTCGCTCTCGAGCGTGGACGCGGACGTGGACGCCATGGTTTTGCCGTGCGCGACGCGATCTGCAGGGCACCCGACGCACGCGTGCGAATCGTGTTACATTTTCATCACTTATATGTGTAAACAGTGAGTATATTGATTGTACGAGTTGAACGTTTGCCTGGTTGCTTTCGTGACTTGTGTGACAAATTTGTATTCTAAAAGCCGCGCGCGTCGATCCGATCGATGTATGGAAAAGACCGAAAGAGACGACTACGCGAGCTCAGGCGCGCTGCATCGCGGCGCCAATGCGCTGACTCGCCGCGGTGTGCAGAGCTTGGAGTAATTTATAGGTGAAGATGGGCATGTCGGCAGTGTCAAAGTCCATGGGGTCGGCAAGGAAGGATGGAACGAGGCCAGAGACAGAACCCTCGCCGAGAGGGACGTAGCTGACCTCTTCGGCGACTTCGTGACCGGGTTTGGGTGGTCGAATGGGATCCGAACCGATGGGTTCGTCGTCGTCGCCTTCTCGAGCGCTAAGTTGGAAGCTGAAACCGGTGGCAACGTGCGTAAATTGGTGCGTGTCGCGCGGCTTCTTCAACCATCTCAAACCGGTGAGCGCTTCAAGCTCGTATGCACCGAAATCGTCGCCTCGGCCGCTTCCTCCGGCTCGCATGTCGTCCACCTTGCCGGCGCGGATGTCTTCCAATTCTTGCTCCATTCGCAACATCTTGCCTTGATACGACAGCACTGTCTCGCGAAGCTCGGCGTTTTCTCGTTCCAACTCATAAGCCTTTTCGCTCGCACCTTCCGCGCGCGACGCGATATCGCGCTGTCGATCCGCCTCCGTTCTCAAATGATGAACCAACTCTTCAGCCTTGCGTTCGTGATCCATCAACGCCCCTTGCTGTCGTTCCGCTTCGTACATCAAATCTTGCATCTTGGTAGACTTAAGCTTGTCGTACTTGGCTTGAAGCTTCTCAAACGCCGACTGGAGCATGCGGTAGGCTCCGCTCCACGCGGTGGACTGCGGAGCGGTCGGTTCGTTGGCGTTTAAGACACCATTCGCCCTGTTCGCCGCTTCAGTCGCCGCCGCCGCCGCTCTACCGAGCTTGGAATTGTTTGGCGGGCGGCCTCGTCCTCGCGGCGGAGTCTTTCCACCGGGCGTGCTCACTCGACGCAAAAATCCCGGACTATCGCTATCGCTTCCAGGAGAGGAAATAGACGCTAACTTCGAACTCTTCTTCGCACGTCCGGAATCCGATCGCTCGTTAGATTCGAAATACTTTGCCGGTCGCTTCAGGCCCTCCTTGGCGATGGCCGCCGCCTTACCCATGGCGCTCACCTTTCTCGAAGACGTCGTCGACTTCTTATTCCCGGCTCCAGATCCAGCGCGCTTCGCCATCGCCTCCTTCGTCGTCCCAGGAGGCCTCCCACGTCCACGCTTCATCGGTCTCGCCTCATCTTCACCCGACGGGCGAGAGTTCTCCTTCTGCGGCGTCTTTCCGTTTGACGTCTTTCCATCTTCCCGCTTCGCCCTGGGCGAAGCCGCGGGCGCAACCTTCGGTGCTTTCGACGTCGTCTTCCGTTCGCGCGTCTCCGGTTCCTTCGTGAACGCCTTGGTGGATTTCTTCCGAGCGAGAAAACGCGCGCGAACATCGTCAGTCACCCACTCAAAAAAATTCTCTCAGCTGTCGCAGGGGACTTAGCGTCCGAGCGATGACCCACGCGCATCTCCCGTGCGCATCGCCGCGTCGCGTCTTCCATCCCACTCATACCGCGTTATCGTCGCGCATGCATCGCATAAACCCATTCCGTTCGCGTCACGCGGGTCATTCGATCGCCATCCGTCGCGCATTCCCAAGCATTTTTTTTGAAAACGTCCGTTGGTTGCGCCATTCGGGTGTGCGAGTTTGCGGTCGCGGTCGCGACGTACCATCCACGCCGGGGTGCTGGACCCGGAATCCGCGTAGGAAACGGGTTTACGCGCGCGGGTTTCGCGCGGCATGGCGTCGGTCGACGAGGGGTCGGGTGACGACGACGACGACGAGCGCGACGCGATGTGTCGTTGAGGCCGAAGCGAACTCGAGTTTCTGTGAGCGTATTGAAGGGTATTAATGTCTATGCGGGAGTAAATGTGTATGCATTTGATGGTGTTTTGAGATGTTCTAATATGAATGGATGGATGTTTGGTTACAATCTGTCCAACGTCTATCGCGCCGCCGGCGCTCGCTCGCGAAACGCGAACGTTTGTTTGTGTGTTTTAATGCTATCAGTAATCCATCGCCTCCTCGGTGATGGCGTGGGAGGCTCGAACGATGCCCGAGCCGATGGTGGAGAGCCAGGCGTCCTTCTCGTCCTCCGTGTCGGCGACGAACACCTTGGACTCTCCCATGCAGGTAATCTCGAACGACCCCCCCTTTCCAGTCTTATCCATCGCGCTGGCGACGGAGAGACAGTACCGTAGATCGATCACCCCCCTCGTCTTGCTCTCCGGCGTCACGTTGGAGTCGAGAAACCAAAAGAGTTTACCATCCTTGAGGACGAACCAGCGGCGGCGCCACGTCGAGATGACATCGCCTCTCTTGTACAACCACCCCGCGCGCATGGGATCGCGCCAAAACTCTACACCACCCGTGTCGTGGTCCTTCCCAACCTGGGACAACGACGCTAAGATTCTACCGAACACCATCGCGACTCTCACGGAATGCCTTCGATGTACTTTGGATGTTCCTTGTTCAACGGCGCCACGTGTACGATCTTACGCCCCTTGAGCTTATCCGTGCTAAAACAAACCTTTCCTTGCACCAAGGCGAAGATTGTGTGATCCTTCCCAATCCCACAGTTCACTCCCGGGTGCCACTTCGTCCCACGCTGTCGAGCTATGATATGTCCTGGGCGCACGACTTCTCCGTTGCCCTTCTTCAACCCCAGAAACTTTGGGTTGGAATCCCGTCCGTTACTCGAGCTCCCGCCCTGTTTTTTCGACGCAAACCTCGCAAAGAGCGCGTTTACCGCCGGATTCCAAATCCCACACCCCGCGCGCTCCTCCTTGGCGCACGTTCTCGTGAGCGCGCTCGCGATTCCCCCGCGAACTGCGCTCCGAAGCATCCAAACCTTGCGTTCGCGACGCACACGCAACACGGACGACACGCGCGCGCTTCACGCGTTTCGATGCGCGACGCCGCGTGACGAGAAAGAGGTACCCCGCGACTCGTTTCTCTCTCGCGCGACTGCGAGCTCGCGTACGTCGTCGTCGCCGCGATGTGTTGACGCCGCGGCGCAGCGCAGAGAGTGAGAGACGAAACCGGAGGGAGTCCCTACGAAACCGACGATTCGTAATTCGAAAGACGAACCTAGTGGATGAAAACTCGCGTCCGCAACCGCACAAAACGATGCTCCTTCCACGACTGCGACCGCTCGCGACGCCGCGCGCCGCGCCGAACGTGAACACCACCGACCGAGGACGAGGACGAGGACGAAGAACCGACGTCTGCGTCGTCCCGCGCGCGTGGTCTAAACGCGACGACGACCAAATCTGGGACGAGGATGAACGACGACGCATCGAAGAGAACAAGCGGTGGAAGAGAACGGACCCACCGGAAGAGGCGTGGGACATCGATAAAGAGCGCGACGCGCTGATGTACAAGCGCGAGTCCCTCGAGGCGATGTTACGGCTCGATTACGTCGCGCCGGAGCCGGAGGAGGCGACCGACGCCGAGGACGACGCGGGTGAGAAGACGGAAGGGTGAAGAGGAAACCGCTCGCGCGTCAGAGTGCCCAGAGCGAACCGCTCTGGAAACGTGTACCACCACCACGGAATAAATTAACGTGTACGTGTAACTTTACGACTACCATTACGATGAAGAAGAACGTCGCTCGTCGAGACTCTCCGCGTCCGTCCGAACGAACGAAACGAAACGAAATGCAACGAAATGCAACGAAATGCAAAAAACTGTTGACGTTTCAAAAGCACTCGGTCGACGACCGACGGGGCAAACATTGACGGTTCATGATTCAATAAATCGTGGACCCACTCGGCGACCTTTGACTTTCGTTGACGAGAGTCGTCCACGTGGACGAAGGAAATTTCTGATTTTTCAAAATATGAAATCGGCGGTTCATGACCCGTGGTTTACCCACCCCCTAGACCAAAAATTGTGTTCGATGACGTCGCGTCAAACTTGCGTTTTTTTCGTTCGATGACGATGATTTTCGAAAAGAAGCTGGATTGGATCGATCGACCGTCACACGCCGACGCGCGCGCGCAGAGAAAGAAAGAAGGAAGAATGCAAATTTTCGTGAAAACGCTCACCGGGAAGACGATCACGCTGGAAGTGGAGTCGTCGGATACGATCGATAACGTCAAGGCGAAGATTCAAGACAAAGAAGGTGCGCGAAGCGTCGTTCGTGAGATCTACTGTTGAGGGGGTAATTACGCGCGTGTCGTCCGGGGATCGAGTGGGAAACGCGCGGGATGGGGATGGAATGATGGAAAAATGCCTCGGGCGTAGTTTGAGTCGGGGGAGACGCGCGTTCGGGGCGCGCGTCGGCGATGGGGGGTGGGGTGCCTGGTTGAATTGAATTCTGAGTCTCGGGAGGGGCGCGCGTCTCGGAGACGTCCGAGGGAGGTTTTCGAGGGCGTAAGCGCGGTGGATGGGCGCGCGAGGGTGTGGTCGACGTTGGAAATGGAAAGACTGACGTTGTGTGCGCGTTTATTTTCTCGTCGCGTTTGTGATTATTAGGGATTCCGCCGGACCAGCAGCGTTTGATCTTCGCCGGTAAGCAGTTGGAGGATGGCCGCACTCTCGCCGACTACAACATCCAGAAGGAGTCCACGCTCCACTTGGTGCTTCGTCTCCGCGGTGGTATGCAAATCTTCGTCAAGACTCTCACTGGTAAGACCATCACGTTGGAAGTCGAGTCCTCGGACACCATCGACAACGTGAAGGCCAAGATCCAAGACAAGGAAGGCATCCCGCCGGACCAGCAGCGTTTGATCTTTGCCGGTAAGCAGTTGGAGGATGGCCGCACTCTCGCCGACTACAACATCCAGAAGGAGTCCACGCTCCACTTGGTGCTTCGTCTCCGCGGTGGCTGCTAAATGCTCTGATGCACTCATTGCACACGAC
>Ga0255780_10000435_pt1 | contig 40368 bp, 21 predicted proteins | sample 071ome_32_FD_179978 | JGI IMG/M metagenome (GOLD analysis project Ga0255780, IMG submission 179978) | Coastal salt marsh microbial communities from the Groves Creek Marsh, Skidaway Island, Georgia - 071405AT metaG (version 2) | ecosystem: Environmental > Aquatic > Marine > Intertidal zone >... | reverse complement strand
CGTCGCGATTGGTTGGTAAAATTAAATTCGTCGCGAACCGTCGATGCGCGCGCGTGACAAGACGTCGGCGCGTCGATCGGTCCGAGATGACGATGATGACGATGACGATGACGATGACGATGACGGTTCGTGCGTTGACGGACGGACGAGCGACACGGCGCGGCGCGTCACGGCGCGGATGGAACGCGAAGAGGAGGAAGAAGAAGGCGAAGACGGAGCAAGAGGAGATGAAGAAACGGGGACGGACGACGACGCGATGTGGACGTGGCGACGGTGCGGGACGACGAACGACGCGGGGTGCGAGTGGGGACAAGACGGGCGACGCGTGCGCGTGCGCGTGAAACCGTGGACGCGGTTGGAAACCGCGAAGACGCGGACGTGGGTCGGACGAGGTGCGCGCGGCGATCGTTTTTCCTTTACGTTCGTTCGTTCGTTCGTTCGTTCGTTCGTTCGCGGGACCCGGCGCGCGGTTCGGTGGTACTGACGAAGCGATCGATGGATGGACGCGGTAGCGACGCGCGCGAGTCTGACGGTCAACGCGGCGCCGTACGCGTTTTCGTGTGATTTGTACGGCGACATCGTCGCGGAGAAGACGCGGATGAAGATTTGCGATGCGAAGGGTGTCGTGGAGTTTGAGTGCGAAAAAGCAAACCCAGGGGTGGTGTGGGCGCGGTTGACACCTCCAGAGGGAACGGCGGAACGGATTCGCGCGCGAAGAGTCAAAGCGGAGCGAGACGCCGAGACGCTCGCGGAGATGGCGGCGGAACGCGCGGCGGAGGAGAAACGACGCGTCGCGAGAGCGTTTCTGGAGAAACAATGGGCGATAGAGGATGCGCATCGCGCGTCGTCGTCGTCGACGACGTCGATGTCGATATCATCACCGAAGATTGAGACGACGACGAAGAAACCGTCGATGCGGACGCCGACGCCGACGAATAATACGCCGACGCCGACGCCGCGCCGCGATGCGAAACCTCGCTCGACCGCACCGCGCGCGCCGAAACCTCGTCCGATGACATTGATTGACGTCGCGATGACCCCGTGTCAATCCCTTCCCGCCCGTCATCCGATCGATCAGATGTAACCAAACGTGAAGAAGGCTTTCCTTCGCGCTGACGAGGACAAAGAGCACCCCCCCACGCGCGGACAAACCAACTTCACACGCCGCCGCCGCCGCCGCGGCCGCCGACGTGTGACGCGCACCCGCGATCGAGGACGGATGTCGTCGTCACCGTCGTCCGCGAGACTGGTCCGATCAACCTTCCGCGCGCTCTTGCGCACGGCCCGCGCGTTGGAAAACGAAGCGCATCGTTTGGGAGCGTCGCACCCGCACGACGTTTTCACCGAAAACGAAGCGATGAAACTCCGCGACGTCGTCCCCGAGTACGCCAAAGCGAAAGGAACGATGCGGGAGATTATATCCAACGAGTTTCGCGCGGTGTCGGCGGATGAGGAACACTTTAAACAGCGGTTAGACGCGGCGTTGGTTGTGCTCGGGGTGACGCGAAGCCGAGCGAGGTGTTTGGGAGAGTTGGTTCGAGAACCGAGCAGCGTGACGACGACGAATGGGATACGGGTGAAAGTGTCGGCATCGCTCGTACCGGCGCAAACGTCGCCGACGATGGATCGGTACGTGTACGGGTACGAGGTGGAGATTACAAACTTGAATGAGGAACCGGTGCAAGTGGTTTCGCGCGAGTGGAGGGTGGTTTGCGAAAACGGATCGGTGGAGACGATTCAAGGCCAAGGCGTGGTTGGGGAACAACCGACGCTCGGACACAATGAGAGCTTTTCATATTCCTCGGCGTGCGTGCTCAAACGGATCCGAGGGGCGATGAGTGGGAAGTACATTTGCGTCGCGCAAGACAGCAAACGAGTCATCGAGGCAAACATCGACGCCTTTGCTCTCGCGCCGCCGAGGACGAGGACGAGGGCGTTATCTCGCGACGACGACGACGACGACGACGAGTTTGAGGAAGACGACGACATAGAGGCTCTCACGAGGGCGTCTCCTCGTTGATTATTCGTTATTCATTCATCGATCGAAGAATCAAACGTGTACCGGTATTCTTTAAAATTTTTGTTGTAAAACATCGCCTCTTCTTCTTAGCCACAACCGTTCGCTCTGTCCGTCACAACCATGCGTGCGCGCATCTCCCCGCGCCCCGCGCTCCGCGCCGATTCGCTCTCGTCTTATCGTTCGAACGCCCCGTCGCGGTGCACCGTCGAACGCGTCGTCTCGGTTCGCCGTCGTCGACGCGCAAAGATGACACCGCGCGCCGGGCAAACTGTTGATGGATACCCAGAAGAGATGACGCACGCCGCGAGAGCCGTCCAACTCGCGGGATCTCTGTGCCGAAAGGTGCAGTTTGCGTTGCAACGCGGTGAGCAGGTGAGCAAGAGCGATGATTCGCCGGTGACGGTGGCAGATTTCGCGGCGCAGGCGGTGATCTCGTACGCGCTGGCGCGCGAGTGTCCGAGCGTCGGGCTCGTCGCCGAAGAGGACGCGGGGGAGATGCGAACGGCGGATGGAGCGGGATTGCGCGCGCGAGTGACGGCGATGGTGAATGATGCGTTGTCGGGCGTCGTTGATTCGCCTCTGACCGAAGAAGAGGTGATGGATGCGATCGATCGAGGGGCTACGGTTGGAGGAAAGACGGGTTCGTTTTGGATTTTGGATCCCATCGACGGTACGAAAGGGTTCATAAATGGTCGTCAATACGCCATCGCGTTGGCGTTGATGGAAGAAGGAGAGGTGACTGGTGGTGTACTCGGGTGTCCAAACATGCCGAGCGATAAAATTCCGAGGGGTGCGACGGAGATTCCGACGGCGTCTCCGGGATGTATGTTCGTCGCGTATAAAGGATGCGGAACTACGGTGAGCGCTTTGGACGCAGAAGAGCCGCTCAAGGAAGGAGTGAAGATCACCACGGCTAAGGTGACTGATTCGCGCGAGGCTACGTACATGGAGTCGTGGGGAGACTCCATCGTCGCTGATCACGGGTTTACGAGTTCGCTGAGCGCGAATATGGGAATGACGTCTCCGCCGGTGAGAATAGACAGCATGGCGAAATACGGAGCTCTCGCTCGCGGGGACACGAACATGTACCTTCGATTTCCACCCGTGACGTACAGAGAGAAAGTTTGGGATCATGCCGCGGGGGCCATCGTCGTACAAGAGGCGGGAGGTGTCATCACCGACGGTGTCGGTAAGCCACTCAATTTCTCTAACGGCCGCTTCTTAGACATTGAGATTGGCATCATCGCAACTTCCACCCCCGAGCTGCACGCGACGCTGATGGAGACGATATCCAAGGTTCGTGCGACGTAGTAAGTACATCTAGCTAATTGTTTAATCACATTACATAGTCTTCTTAGCGTTGCGCACTTTTTGAAGGCGATACCGTAGCATCTCAATAATCTGCGCCTTGCTTTGAGTCGGTTGTCCTACGTACACATACTTGTCTGCTAACCAGTCTAGCTTACCCAACATGACGGCTAGACCGACGTCCAAGAACCCGACGCTGTCAAAAATCAATCCATCATTCTTCGCAAAGTCCTCGAGCGTTTCGATGAATTTCTCTGGTAGTTCAGACCAGTGCACCTTTGAGTTTACGTGGTGCACCGTGTGGTATCCGTCGTTGAAAGTCACCTGATTGTCCGGATGGTTGATAGCGCAGTACGACATTCGATATTCGCAGTGAGGACTATCGGGATCGACGAACATGTGCTGCGACCAGCTTCTAAACGTGAGCGTAAAGGAACTCACAATGTGTGGCGCGACAAAAATCCAAAACGCCGCTACGCTATTCACACTGGCAACGCGCGCATACGCAGCGTACGTCGCCCAAAATCCTACCACACACTGCATTGCAAGCCCATATCGCTTCTTTTCAATCGCGTACGTCGGCAACTCAACGAAAGACCCGGCGGTGAACCGCGCCCAGTACGCCACGAAACTCAACCAACTGTCGCGTTGATACCCCGCCGTTGAGCTCAAATCCTTTCCTCGACGTTTGTTCTCTGGGTGCTGCGTGACTGCGTGATAGAGCGTGTACACTCCGCTCGGGATGCCAAAGAGAGGCGCTAAGACTAACGGGGCAACCGCATTCAGCGCTCTCCCTATAAAAACCTGCCGTCTAAAGACGGGCGAGTGCGTCGAGTAGTGCAACGCCAGCACAAATCGACGAAGATACAACCCGTACACCGTCACGAGATACCCCGCCCCGAGCAAATGCGACGGCTGCACCGCGATGAGCGCGAGCGCCATGGCCGGTACTGTGCTCACGATGTTGATTAGAAGGTACACGAGCGGGAAATCTCTCGAGTCTCTCACGATGCTTCGAAGCTGACGCACCAGTGCTGACGTGGGTGGGACGATAAACTCGCGCCGTAACGCGTGTAAATCCTCACACGTGACATCGCGGATGCCGCAGGTACCCACGCGCGCCACCATGCGCGCCTGCGCCGCCATGGTCGTTCGCGCGCGGTCGTTCGCGGCGCGGCGAATGGTGAGGGAGTGGTTCGCATTTGCCCTCTCTTCAAACGGTTGACAGAACAGCGCTCGGGCGCGCGACGAAGGAGGAGAGTTGATACAGCTTGATACAACGCTCGCTGTGTTACTTAATACAAACTTTAAAAACGTGATGATACACACGTAGTGGTGGTAGGGCTGCATAATAGTGCGCGCTCTATCCCACGGTCTCCTCGATCGAGTCGGATAATCCGCCCTTGCCGATGGCGGCGACTGTCTTTGTCTTGCGCGGAGCCGAATACCAGCCGGGCGCGTTGGGAGACATAAATTCGGCACCTCCGCCCGTTTTGGGGCGGAACGGCGCCGGAGTATCGTTAAGCCACTTATCTCTACCACCGACGTCGCGCCAGAATTGGTTTTGAGTCTGGCTGACGTCCCACATGAGGCCGAGATGCTTGGGGAGCGGGGCGAGAGTCGACGCGGCGATGGCGCCAGAGGCAGCCACGGCAGGGACACCGACACCGGGGAACACAGAGTCACCGCATCGCAATAGCTTTGGAATTGGCGAGAGCACACCAGGTTGAGGCACCTCTGGAAGCGGTAAAAAGCCAAAGAGGTTCCCACCGGCAGGCAACGCCGGGCCGTAAGTACCGCGATGGCGTCTCAAGAAGCGCTGATGCGTCTGCGGCGAAGCGTAAACTTCAACTTCGACGCGGTTGCGAATGTCTGGAATGATTCTCTCAATCGCATCCCACAAGATTTCAGCGCGTTCGCGCTTGAAATCCTTGTATTCCTTGCTACCTCTGTCTTTACCTTCCCAAATATCATACGGTTCGCTCCCCGCGGTGTAGACGTGGATGATGTGTTTACCTTCCGGCGCCACTTCTGGATCGAGAACGGTCGGAATAAAAATGGTAATCACGTTTTGCGGGTCGCCAAGTGGTCTGTTCCAGTCGAGCACGCACAGGTGAGACGGATCAAGATCTGGAAGGCCAGTGGCATCGATTCCCAGGAACAAGTGCATGATGCTCCCGAGCGCCGGAATCTCAGACATCTCCTCCTTCCATTCAACGGCTCGGTCGAGTCCTTGGGCGGTGAGTTCATCGGCATCTGGAAGCATCGGTACCGTGTCCCAAATCGTTGCGTTTGACACGACTGCGTGATTCGCCTTGATGACTTTGCCATTGCGAAGACGAACGCCCTTTGCCTCGCCGTCTTCGACGATGATTTCCTCCACGTGCGACTTAAGCTGCAACTCTCCACCAAACTTCTCGAGGCAGTATTGAAGCTTGTTCACGACCGCCTGAGTACCGCCCTCGGGCGCGCATAACGACGCACCCGGTCGATGGAAACCCGGGATGCTATAAATCATCGTCGCTCCCATCGTCCCCTCAGCCGGGAACCCACTGAAAAACGCGAGCATGTCGATCCACTGCTTGAGGAACGGCTCGGTGACGTATTGCCTCGATAATTTATGGAAAGAGTCCAAAATATACGGAATATCCAACATCACGTTTGGATGAGTGAGATAAAACGGAATGGCGATGACAGTGCTCACGAGAAGCCCGGCGTCCTGACGAAGCGCCGTGAGCGGACACGCGTCCAACGCGTCGTACAACGGTTCCAATCTTCCCTTGAGCGCCTTCCACTCTTTGATGGCGAGCTCCGGGTCCGTCGCCTTTTCCCGCAACAAATCACAAAATCCACCCGGCGCGTCGTCATCTCCAGTCTGAAACCTCCAGTGCCCTTCCGGCGTCCACATCGATATCCCGTCGTACGTCTTCACCGGCACCGTTTCCCCCAGCGCGTCGAAAACCATCCGCAACGGATTCCCCGTCGGCCGATCTAACCCCTCCCAAATCGACGGCCCGACTTCAAACTTATACAACGACCCATCCGGCGCCCGATGATCAAACATGTGACAGCACCCACCGGCGAGATAGTGACTCTCGTACACCTTGACGTCGTATCCGTACTTGGCCAACAGCGCCCCGCACGAGAGCCCACCGATACCGCTTCCAATCACCACCACGTCGTGCGTCTCGTCCGGATTCTCCAGAGAAGACGAGCTCTCCGACACCATCGCGCGCATATGTCCGTTCTCCATCGCGCCGAGTCGACGACGACGACCACGACGACCACGACCAAGACCGCGTTCACCGAAGAGCTGTCGAACCGCATCGGCTCGTCCGTCCGCACCGCGTTCCCGCGTTCCACCCGTCGTCGTCTTCACGCCGCGTCCGACCCCGACCGAGGACGTCGACATCGCGGACGTCGTCATCATCATCATCGTCGTCGCGCGCGCGGGCACCGGGCTCCGTCCGCGCCCGACCGTCGCGCTCTCCCGTCCCGGCGCGTACCGCGAACGACGTCGTATCCATCCACCTCAGCTCAACTCGGGTCGGGTGGATGACGCTCGGGTCGTCACGGATGACACGATCGCGAGTGCATTTCACGAGTCACGACCGGTGGATCGGTGATACACGCGCACACTCGCACACCGCTCTGTGAAAAAGTCGATCGGGATTTTTTGTCGCGCGCGCGCGTGTCTCGGTTGACTCGGCGAGTCGTGACCCGTCGTCGTCGTCGTCGTCCGAGGGTGATGTGCGGGTGATGCGTGGGTGGCTAACAGTGTAAATTTAATTAATGTATCGATACCTACCCGGTAGATTGATTGATTCGCGCGCATGAATGATGCGATGGACGCCAAAGGCGCGGGCGACGACGCGGAAGAGCGCTCGACAGTGCGAGACGCGCGACGAACGGGCGACGCGCGCGTGAGAGAGCGTGCGTGCGTGAGAGAGAGAGAGCGTGCGTGCGGATTCGACGGATTCGACGGATCGATACGCCGGTGCGGTGCGGTGCGGTGCGGTGAACGACGTCGCGCGCGATGCCGGCGGCTGCTGGAAAAAGTGCTCCTCCCGCTGCGAAACCGACGACGGCGCGAGAGGCGCTGGCGAGCGTCGGGGCGAAACGAGTGAAGATTGAGTGGCGAGGGGAGAGGATCATCGATGCCGGGGAGGAAGGGTACGACTCGGACGACGATGCCGGGGCGTACGACGGACCGTTCGTGGTGAGGAATAGAGCGGCGGCGAACGGGGAGGTGGAACCCGGAACGGCGTTTGAGGCGTGGCGGCCGAGACCGGGGTTGGACCGGGAGGAGATCGGGGAACGGTACGAGGATTTGGTGCGTCGTGATTTGGACGATCCGTTTCGGGCGAATAACATCATCTTGCGAGGGAAAGGGGATGGGGTTGACTACGTCGGGAAGAATTACACGCACTCGTTGAGCGGCGTCGGCCGAACGTACGAGAGAGAGTACGGCGATCGATCGAGACAGATGATAGGGAGGCTGCGCAAGTCGAGTGGGAAAGATGGCGAATACGTCATGGAGCTCATCCCTATTGCGGGGGGTAAGGTGATTGATCTCGAGGCGCGGTTGCACAAGTACAACTACACGGAGCACAAGAAGAGCGAGTACGCCGACTTGAACGATCCGGCGGTCCGTGCGGCGATCAACGCCAAGCAGCTCGAGGCTTTCGCTTCAGATAAGCGTAAGAGGCAAGTGAATAGAATTAACGCCGCTCGAAAGATGGACCAAGACTCCATCGCATCGCCGCAGATGATGGAGACGCACATCGCGGACGGCGCCGCCAACCTCAAGAGCAGAAACGACCTCATCATCGAGGCTGGCAAGACGAGAAACATTCCGCCGCACGAAGGCGAAGCCACCGAGGCGAGTGACGCCTACCCGGTGACCTCCACGCCGTGCTATCAGCTCTTTGCGAAGCTCCACTGGAAGGAGCTCTTGGACGCCGCAAAGAAGGACAAATTGCAAACAGATGGCAAGTATGAATCGTTGACGGTGTCGTTGGCTGAGACGCTCAAGGGAGGCGCTTCGGCTGTTCTCAACGAACGCGCAAAACTCATCGCTTTCGGTGATGCTTTGTGCAAGCTACTCCCGCGCGATCGCGTCAAGGAGGCGAGATCCACGCTCGCGGATGACGGAGAGACGCAAGTCAAGCCGACGCATCCGTTCATGTACACTAGCGCCGACAACGTCGACCCGGATCTTCAGCGAGCCATCATCGAGGAGTACATGGAGGAGGACGCCACCGGAGATTACCGCCAGTTTGTCATGCCTAAGCACAAGAGGGATCTCATCAGATTGCAGGTGATTCTCATCGCGCTTCGAGTGAATGAGTGGAAGATCCAACTCGGGGAACTGCAGGAACAGCTGCGCATCGACATGAAAGAGTTGACAAACTACACGAGACAGCTCGGATGTAAGTCTGTCTCCAGTGGTAAGAATCCGACGGTGAAGCTCGATCTCATGGGTAAGCCGCTCGCGGCGTACTTGCCAGAAATTCGCGCGCGCGCAAAGCGCGCCAAACCAAGAGAGTAGGAACTTTTGTAAATAGCTGAGTCATATTGATCTATCACAAGGTCGCGAGAACAACGCATCTAATTTTCTTCTTCGTCTCTTCATCGCATGCTCATCACTTTTTTCCTCCTTCCCTCCAAAGTGCAACCCGAAGCGCCTCCTTCGTCGTCCTCGCAGTCCAACGTGCTCCACCTCTCGTCGATCCTCGAGCAATCGAACCGCGGTTTACCCAAAGACTCGTTCACCTCATTGTGCGCCGCACACATCCATCGCTGCAAACCCAACCCCGAAGAGCAATCCGGCGGATTATTCCTCACAATCTCGGCGAAATGTTGCGCGCACTCGCCGCACGGGTACATGCGCGTGAGAATCATAATCAACTCTCTCGCGTCCCTCTCCTGCCTCTTGGTCGGTTCATCCGGAAACTGCGCCGCGAACGTGTGTAAAAACGTCCACGTCGCCCGTCCTAAGTCCTCCTTGCTCGTCTTCGCCCCAGAGTTCGCATTCGCATCGCCACCGCTCGGCAACGTCGTCTCCGTCGCTCCAGTCCCATCCGCGCCCAACCGTCGTCGGTTCGTCAGCGCCCTCGCGAGCGAGCGAAACCCTCCTCGCCGCTGGTTCGGCGCGATCGCCGTGGCGTCGCGCGCGCTCCCGCTCGTCTCCCCCGCGGCGCTTCGCGCGTCTGACATTTTCCTTCTCCCGCGTCGGGTGCGCGCGAGTTCGAAATCGAAACGTCGAGTCGTCGTCTGTCGTCTGTCGCGTCGAGTCTTCAAAACTTGGCACTCACGGCTGACGCCGATGCCGATGCCGATGCCGACGCTCGAGCCGTGAACCACCGATGGAGCGCGGGTCGGATCTCGCGGCGCTCCTCGCGCGTTTGCTCTCCGACGCGTCGAGCGATGCGCTGGCGTCGCACGCCGCCGGGACGGCGACGGAGATACGGGTGCGTCGACGGAACGCGGCGCGTAACGACCTGTTGATTTTGATTTTGATTTGGATTTCGTTTCCGTGGCGACTGACGAACGACGGGACGCGACGAATGGGGCGTGTGATAGGAATCGTGCGAGACGATGACGAAAGATGAACTCTGCGCGCGAGGGAGGGTTGTGTTTAACCGCGAAAAGGGGTTGTTGGCGTACGTGCGAACCACGGATGGGAGACGCGGACGAGAGTACGCGGGCGGACGGACCAAGGCTTTGGAGTGCGCGGCGGAGTGCGTGACGCGGATGGGAGACGCGTTCGTGGATAGCGTCGGTGCGAATAGCGCGTTGGATTGTTTCGAGACGGCGTCGGCTACTTTTAGAAGAGATGGATCAAACTCGGTCAAGGCTTCGGCGCTGCGGTTGATGATGGCTGCGACGACGTACGGAACGAGAGAGTTGGAATCGGATAAACTCAGAGCGCACGCGAAGATGCTTCGGAGGGACTACGAGCGCGCGACGGGGAGCACGAAAACGGTGCGGGGATTGATACTTCGTTTGCTCGGTGCGATACACGTCGGATTGCACTCGAGAGGTTTGGCGCTCGCGGATGACGAAGCGATATCAGACGTTCCGACGGTTACGTGGCTGTTGATTTCTGCGTGCAGAATTTTAGATGCAGCTTTAGACGAAGAGGACGACGTTCGAAAAGAGGCAGTCCTCATGTCGAGCGCTATAGACGCAATTTCATCTGCGCTGCGGGTATACGCGAAAGAAGACCGAGCTATTCACGCTCGAGTGGTGCGCATTCTGGGCCACGTTCTTTCGATACCTCTCGCCCGTCTGAGGATAGACGTTGTGAAAGCGGCGTTGAGCTTACTTTCTGCGCACGCAAAGACTCTCAGACACGAGCTTGTTACAATCGCAGCGATGATGTTCGAAAAAGTACTGAACATGCGCGGCGAAAAAAACAAGGATGTGTCTCGATGCGCTTGTGAAGCGTTCGATAGCTTGCTCCCAGCCTTGGCTGACGCGTTCGGTAACGATGCGTTCTCAAAAGATGAGGTTCGCGCACATTCACTCGAGTTGATTCTGAAGGATGTGATCAGTACATTAGACGACGTGGAATCTCCGCAAAGAACGAAAACAGCATGCATTCGAGCTCTGGGAAAATTCACTCAACCGGCGTTGCAGTTGCTTCCTGACAAAGAAGCAATCGTGAGCTCATACATGGGAAGACTCAGCAGACTGACACTATACATCAAATTTAAAGACGGCGCAAATGAATTCATGGCTCGTTTTGAAAGCATTGAAAGGCAAGTGGGCTTGATATCCGCCTACAGTGATTTGCTGCGTCTGCCGAAAGTGTTCATTGACAGTACGCTCATGGAGACCTTGGCCACCTTGGTCGAATGGACTTGGGAACAGTACGCATTTGAAGCTCTGAAAAGAAAATCGTTCATTGAAGATGCTATCATGGGACTTTTCGTAGCCTTATCATCGCATGGCTGCGCACTGAAAACGTTTTTAGATCGCGTTGGAAGCAGTTTATTAGCTTTGACTCTACGCGTTTCGCCACCAGATCCAATCGACGCGGTGCTGCACGCTGCTCCGCCTGTACCAATGTGGCCGCGTTACGTCGTAATCTGGACTCATCTAAATGGTGGATCCGTCGACAAGTCGAAATATTATTCGTATAGCGAAGTTGATGTGAATAACGTTGCGGGAGAATTTTACAGTTGCTTCATCACTCAGCTCTTGAATTTGTGCAAGACTTTGAATCTCAACGTTCACACGTCAGTGGATGACAAAGAGGAGAAGATGCATGATGACGTCGCCGCAGCGGTGAGTTTAGGCGATGAAGCGAGTGCAGAGAATCTGGGTGACATGCAAACATTTCTACAACTCATTGAATGGGCGCAGAAAGTGATAGATGAATCTCCAGCGGAAGGATTGATTCCGTGGGTTAATCCCATGTGTAGCGAATTGATGGATGCAACGAACACAAACAGTTCGATTTCAGGATTTTATAAATTGATTGGAACAGTCCTTCGCGTAGCCGATCGAGCTTCTTACTTTACACAACGTGGAGCTGCCGAAAAGGAGCAAGTGATCCTTTTATTCCGATCGTTCTTGACAGAGGTACTGCAAGACACGCGCAGATTTTCTGGAGAATTGCTCGCGGCAATACTGCGTTTGTTACTTTCCATGCCAAGTGTCATCTTGTCGGTCGTAGAGCTCGTCTCTCCATTGAAAAGAGCTTTGGAGGTTGGTTTGCAACATCCTCCTACTGCAGAAGTGGCTCTGGACACGCTCGAAGGCTGGCTCGAAGAAGAACACCTCGACGAACTTTCTCCATATTTCCCCTCGATCGCACATCATTTGAATGTATATCTAGAGAGTATTGACGCTACGAAGCCAATATTCTCCACTAACGAGATCTCATCGGATGCCGAACAAAATACAGCAGCGTTGTGGCGCAATCGGAAACGAAAGAGAGATGGTGCGCAAGAGGAATCATTCTTCACAGATGGTACATACACGCGAATAGTCAAAATATTAGGTATGATGGGCGGCGCGGTGCATGGTTTAGTTCCGGAGAAGAGCGCTTTGTCCGAGGAACACGCAAACACACCGTGGTCATTTGAGTCAAAAATCTCTGTCCCATTCGGTCTAGTGCGTTCATCTTCAAAATTGTGGCTGGATAAACTCTTGCCTCGCTTGTCTCATTTGGCGCTGCATTCTCGCGATCGTGTGTTGAAGATTAGTGCATGTGAGGGAATATATGGTATCACTGTATTCCTCATCGGCAAAAGTGCTCAAGGACCTGCATCAAACGCCGGTGATTTTACCAGAACGGAGTCCAAGTACCGTTCTGTATTCGAAAGGTTGTTCCCAATCATTCTTGAGTTGGCTGTAGATGTTGAACCCGTCGCTCAGCAACTGTTCCATTCTCTATCTTTTCAGATGACTCGGTGGTATGCGAAGAGTCAAGCGCGCGAGTTGGATACGACTCTCTGTTTATTTGATGCAATGATATCTGGATTGGCAAACACGTCGAAAGCGGGTGCGATTCGTGACTTGTGCTCAAATCTCATCGTGGAACTTTTGGAATGGAGTTTGAAATACGTTCCCGACGGGCACTCTTTCGATCATTGTGTGAATCATAAATACATATTTCGTACACTTTATGGATTGATGAGTCATGCAAGAGTAGCCCATAGACTTGGAGCGATCGCCGCAGTTCGCAAGTGTCTAGGACACGTTGAGAAGAACCGTGAACTTGTGAAAGCCTACGCTCTCGAGATTTCTCAAGTGGTGTTTCGTAGCTTGGTGCGTTCAAGCGAACGTGAAATATCGGCACCCTCGTCAGGTCGAGGTTCTGACGTTCCCATGGCGATTCTCATAAGGGAGGTAATGGAAATCATTCATAAACACATGCAATCGCTCACTGATACGTCAACACTACCTGTCATCGAAGACTTGTGCATGACTCTACTACAGGCGAGCATGAGTATTGATGAGTTTGTCAGGCGTGAGGGGCAGCTTGCGTTCAACTCGATAGCCCCAGGTGCTATTTCGGACGTTGGTAAATGGATGATGCACCATACAACTTTTGTAGCTTGTCACATTGACTCGTCAGTTCCGAGCGCCGTTCATCCGCTCAGTGAAGTGGCGTTGAAGAAATTTGTCGCCGTCACGCAGTGGTCGCGCTGGATAGTCAACTCAGGACACGGAGGGTCGAAGTTGTTTGAGTCTTCGCGAAAGACACATTTCCAAGCCATGAGAGAATATTTACTACGCGTCGCAGCAGAGTCAGACAATTGCAACGTGAGCAGTGAGTTGGTGCAAGAGATCCTTCTCCTGATGGATAGCATCCTGAACGCAAATCTTAGCGACGGCGAAAAAGATGATTTGCTCACTGTGATTATCAATCAAGACGATGAATTGATGGTCGGTAAACTGGTTACGCTCGCTATTTTCGCGCCGCATCTCATGGGAGAAAGCGTTTCTGTACATGCCAGATCAAAATCGCTAATGTCATTTGGCGCAAAATTGTTGCGCTCGTTGTCAGACAAGAACGTCACATCATTCACGTCTCGAGTTTTTGAAACCACGAAAAACTGTCTGAAAGAGGCGATTTCAAAAGATTTTGATCTCGGTTTAGCAGATCTCGAGACCACCGAGGGATGTCTAGCGTCGAAGAAACTTGCCGAAGGGTATCGCGAACTGGCGAATGTGTCAATGTTGAAGAAGATACTGCCAAAAGAGGGCGATTTGTCCGCACAAAATTTGACGCATCGCATGGTTAATGCAGTCTACCGTCAAAGTCACCGTGCGAGTCCACCACAAGTCTTGGTTAGTAAAATGATGATACAGCTTTGTCTTCACCTCAATATGAAACCAGAGTCACTCCTGGACCTTCTTATAGATCAAAACTCTTTAGCGTACGAAGACAAGCACGGAGAGGAGTTCTATCGGAATCACAAAGACTGCATTCTACGCGCATGCAAATACCAGTTTGGAGATTACGCCGAACGATTGTTTGCGGTCGCCGGAAAAGATATGGAAACGTCTGGTGGAGTAATTGCAAGTGACCTAATCGCAGGTGTACTCGATCTGGTCATTTCAAAGGTGCCCAAAGGAGATGATCGTGGCGCGAAGATCCTACTCAATACGGCCAAGAAGAACTCAGATAGCTTACGCTTTCTCTTTGACGGCTCCGTATCACGATCATCCTCCGATGTCAAAGATGCTGCACACAAGAGGTTTTTAGGCCTAGTGAGTAAGATGGTCGCCCTTGATTCTGGACTCAGTCAGAAGAGTGAATTGTTCTCCGACGAAGATGATGCCATCTTTGCTGGTCTTATCATGTGTGTTAGAGGCGATCACATAGCACTGAGTTCGCATTTGGACGCCCTCACTTTGATTGCCGAAGTACTTAAAGGATGTGACATACCTCTGCATTTGAGAGAGCGACTGATAAAAACTCTGGAAAACTTGCTGAAAAATTTACCGACACAGGAGCGCTGCACGCCTGCTGAATTCAGCAAACGGTTTCCATCTACAATCAAAGCGTTCAGACAAGCGTTCAAAATATGTCAAGTGCCGTCGATTTTGGCTACAACTCTTCCGTTTTGCAACGTAGCAGATGTTCATTCCTTATTGCGCGATAAAGACTCGCGTATCGATTCAGCACTGACCCAGTGCATTTGGGATTTGACTGCAAACGCCATGAAGCCATTTGAAACAAGACTTCTCAGTGTGGAAACGGTGCTACCTGAAGTCTTGTCGCGATTGAGTCCGGAGGACATCGCTGCCTTTTACGCAAAGAACGCGAGTGCCATTCTGGCAGATTTTACGCGTGCACCCGATGAGGGAGAATTACTCGTTCGCATCAGAAATCTTCTGCTCACTCGCGAGTTGTACGCCCGATGTAGCAAGGACAGCGTTTCTGCAGTCACGTCTGCGATTCCAAAATTCAATGCTACGATATCCAAGACTGTCATGAGTGAACTTGCTGGTTTGGGTGTCGCGAAACATGCTCGATTGGGTGAAGAGAAGATTGCAGTGCACATCCTGCAGCTTGCGTTCTCCACTTTTGCCGCCCTCTTGGTGTGTACACAGACGGACGTAAAATTCTATGCGAGAATTTTCGACATGTCGCCAACTCACTGGAATAATCTGACGAATCGTCTGGAAAAACTTGATCCAGAATTCGATCGGTCCGCGTCATCGTCGCAAGATTTACAAACGAACACGAGTGATAAAGAGCGAAAGAATGTCTCTTTCACGTTGTCGTCTACTATAGCGGCATTGCATGCAACACTTGGTACATCAGACCAAGCCGCTGAGAAGCCGACGATATCGGCATCTGATGGAATCACCAGTGATGAAAAATCAACTAAGGCGCTTCCCCGTGACGGTTTGGAGGCATCGCCAGTGTGCGATTCACTCTTCAAAATTTTAAAGTTCACCATCGAGCATGGTCTGACAGGCGAGGTTCAGAGCGGCTCTCCACAGTTACACATACTGAATTCGGTGTGCATCTTGCTACAGTCTCCTGATCTATCGCCAAAAATCAAGTTGTTGATAGTAAAAGCGATACTTCGACTGAATCACGTCTTCTCTGCGACGGATGGTGACGTGCAAATGACATCTATCGCGACATCTCCGTCGCTTCTTGTGGCGCATCCAGAATTAATGGTTGCCACTTTGACTGCATTGACTGATATCACAAAGGCGAGCGACAGAGTCATCTCAACGCCGCTAAGAGAAGCGCTAGTGGTGGCTTTCAGTGCAGACCAGCTATGGACTTCTTCTTTCGAGGATGCAAAACCATGCCTACTTGAGCTTTTTGAAATGACTTTGAAAAATGCACCAAGTGACGGCGCAACCGTGATGATTGAAAACGTGAAGTTGATGTCGCAATTTTTCGTTCGATTGCGTGAAGGGATGGTTTACTCAGGCTCTAAATCGTCGCATATATTTCAAACCGTGTTTGATTGTATTCATGCATATTTGACGAGCCATGAGAAAGATGCAAAATATAAGCAGATGACGATGATACAGCTGCTCGGTACACTCTTACAGAACAAAGTGATTGCCATCTTGGACGACTCAGTGGCAGTCATTTCTACCGAAGGCGTCCCATTAGGGACACCAATTTCAGTGCCTCTGGTATCTGGTATCATGTCTTGTTTGATGCGTCCAAACGCCACGAGTGGTAGAAAGCTGAACTCGGCTGCGGCGTCGCTCCTTGGGAAAATCATGGCTACGGCAAGAGGGCATGCCGCCTTCTCGCCGAATGTCATATGTGAAAATTTGAAGGTTCTATTCAAAACTGGCACGTTTGACGTTTTCTTGGACGTTTTAGATAGGCTCACACATCACTGTCCAAAGTTTGTCCACGAGGCTGGCTTTGCCCCGCAGGTGCACTCACTCCTAGACAAGGTCCATGGTGAACCAAAGTACGTTGCTTTGACAATCCTTACAAAAGAACATAGCAGCGATATCGCAAAGTCAACTTGTGAACGCATGCTTCCTTTTGTTCCATTATTGATTAAACAGAAGGATGCACAGACAATGGAGCTCGTCTTTTCTGCATTGACTCGTGGCCTCGAGGCGAGCAAAAAGAGTAAGAAGAAAAGGGACGATGTGCAGCTTTGGAAAGCGGCATTACGCGAATCGGACAAGTGCGTCGACAGCGAAAGCGTTGTCAACGTGCGAGACGCGCATGCTCACATGTGCATCGCCGTAGGTGAAATTTATCCAGAACTCATGGATGAACCAAGTGTACGAAATCCACTGCTGCGTTGCCTAGCGGATCAAATCAGTCAACAGAACCGGGAAAATGCCATACGATTTTGGAATCGCCGCCTGGCTTCTGATAACTTGGCAAACCGATTTCACGGCATTTTGCATCTCGTGCCGAGTAAGTCCATGGAAGGCTTGTGGCTCCCCGCCGCTTGTCGCTTGCTGTATGCAGTACAGGATATGAACCCCGCGAATGGTGCCCCGTTGATTGAGAACGACCTCTCTGAGTGTACGTTTGCATCTGCCAATGTCAATACACGTCGTAAACGTGTGACGCGTACAATGCTCCCCTTGTTCTCAGCGGTACAAGGGGAGAACAACATTGATGAAGCAGGAGAACTCGAGTTACGTACATTGATTCTTAAGAAAACGCAGCATCTCGTCGACCCATTGATTGTAGCGAGGCAATCCGACCAAATGCCATCGTTGAGATTGTCCAAGGCTGGTGTCAAGCCTTACTCAGATGCAAACGCAACACAAGGTATCGGGCAAGCAATGAGTGCGCCGCTGAATCAGGAAAAGCTGGAAAAATTCATTAGGGATGAGCAGAAAGCGACGATAAAACTGACTCGGTTGTATCGTACTGGGGATCTTCCGGACGTGAAACTATCTCTAAGAGAACTCATGTCGCCGCTTCTACTGGTGGCAGAGGGTGATTCAACTTTCGCATGCGCCCTGCTAGTGGAACTTTCACGATCGGCACGTGAGGAATTCGATTTTCTTCAACGCGATGCAAAACGCTCAGAAGAATCAACGTCGGAAACTGCAAAAATCTTGGCTGAACCATTCAAACAATTTGCCAAGCAAATAGAAGGTCGAGACGGTTCGCTTGTTCGTTTCTTACTTGGTCTCTGCGAGGTGATCCCAGAGGCAAAAGTTCCAGCGGAACATGTCGTGCGATTGTCTCTATCGAGCAACAATCTTTCGAGTGGAATTGTTGCAATGGATGCGTTGATAAACTCCGGAGAGCAATCAACTGATGAGTGGTGCGCGCTTGCACGACTTTGTAAGTCGACTGGTCAAGATGATGCAGCACTCCTCGCTTTTGTGCATGCTTTTCCGTATCAGAACGATACTCTGACAGCCATTCGCCAAGAGATGTCTGGTAACCTGCAGAGTGCCTTTTCTAGTTACAAGGCGCTTTTATCTGACAAGACCGAACGATCCCAACAGGAGCAAGATTTCTGGAAGCGGGAATACTTTGCATGCGCCGAGAAACTCGGCGAGTGGGGCGCATTGGAAGAGGAACTCGCCAGCACGAGGACTGAGCCCGTGAACCTTGACATGTTGGATATTTTTGATTGCATCATCCCAGGCGAAGCTTCCGGAGGAGCTGCGTTATCCTCCGCGGTGCGCGTCGCCATTAGACAACCACTCGTTGATTGGAGCTCTTGGCTGGAGAATTTGATATCTCACGAGTCTTCGTCAAGCAAATTGTTGAAGAGCGTGCACCTTGAGTTGGCTCTACACACTATTTGTGAAGACAAAAGAGATGAAACCAAGCGTCTTCTCTCACACGTGTTTGATGAATTCATAGGGCAATGGGTTCAAACACATCCGTCTTCAATCGCAATACGACGAAAATTAATTCAAGTGCTGCAACCAGCAGTTGAAGTGGATGAAACTTTGAAAATTCTCACCGAGATGAAAAATGTGCAAGTTTCAAATCATGCGAGCGTCGCCGAAGTGGACAAGATGGTTGAGAGACTCAAGTATAAATGGTCGCGACGTTGGCCATCTGCCAGGTGTGATACATCAGAGGTTTGGGAACGCGTCGTGACGTTCAGATCGAAGTTATTGAGTGTCATATCTGGCGAGATTCCCGAGTTACACACAGAGCGGATAAGAACGATGCGCACAAATTTGTATTTGAATGCGGCGGAAGGTCTCAGACAGGTTGGTCAAGTTTTACTCTCTCAGAAAATGTTACGGAGCTACATAGAAATGGTAGGTCAGTCGAACGACGCCGACTCTTGGAAACTTTACGAGGCTCTGTTCAAATTAAAACTTTCTAGTGGATCTGAGAATGCCGTTCGCAAGGCATTAGAAATGTGTCAAGCGCAACGCGAAGAGCAGAAATGGCGAGGAGACGACAATTTGAGCTGTATGATTCTCGAAGGTCGGATGAGCGAGCAGCTCGCGTACGCAAACCAAGCTGACAGTACGAATTATGGTATTCAAGCGGTCAACCGCTACATGGACGCTATACGAGAAGCAAACCTGAACAACGCCCCTGCGCACGAAATGGATGCCTCGCTACGCTTGGCTCATTTTTGTGATACGGCTCTAAAGCAGCTTAGAGGTGAAAACTCGATTAAAACTGTCTCAGTAGAATGCGCCGAATCCCTAAACAGCTGGTTCACAGCCGACCCAGAACAGGAGTCGAGTCTTACAGACGTCTTCATGCGCAGCGCCATTAAGGCGTTGGAAATTTCCGGGACGCAGAATTCTTCGTCTGCTCGTCAACTTTTGCCTCGTCTTCTGGTGTTGCTCAGAACGAGTGTATCAATCGCTGACGTACAAAAATACAGCCAAGCGATATTGAGAATCCCAACATGGCTCTTTTTGGATTGGATACCGCAAATTCTGTCCATGCTTTCAGACGAGGTCTCGCGTGGCGTCGTCGCGCCTCTCGTCCAAAAATTGGTCTCTAGGTATCCAGGCGCCGTGCGTCCGCATTTCAACCTCACCAAAGAAGATATGGACGACGCAGTGAGCCATCGCATGGAGCGCGCACTTCATTCTTCGATACACGAGGGATTCAACAGAGCGATCGAACTTCTAGATTCGCCACTGAATCGTCTAAAATGGTGGCGACAGCAAATAGAGCTACGCGAACGCCAAAGAGAAAGTCATCTCGTCGCAAAGCTCATCGCAGCCATGAAGTTGGATGTCGCAAACACGACAGACCCGTTGATCGGACCTTTGAATGCGAATTTCACAAATATTGCGTCGAACTTGCTCGACAAACATCTGGATTCGGCGGAAAATTCTACAAGCGTTGCAGAGATTATCAAGCGTGCCGAGAACGAAATCGTCATCGCGTGGGGGAGCGCTGGCGCAGAGTTCGAAAAGGCGACGAGACTCCGCATCGGTGATTTATCCACTTGGTTCACAAACTTTGATTCGTTATCTACAAATTACGTCACGTTAGAAATACCTGGGCAATACGACGCTCTCATGTCGCCGCCAGATGTTGATCGACACGTTTCGGTGGTTGGCTTCGCGCCCGAAGTTCAAATCTTTGATTCCAAACAACGTCCGAATAAAATAACGTTGCGCGGAAGCGACGGGCGTGAGTATCAATTCATAGCAAAAGGCGGTGAAGATCTTCGACAGGATGAGAGGATACAAAGGCTGTATAGAGCTATGAATGGACTACTGAATTCATCCGCTGAGTCGAGAGGAAGACGACTGCGTCTTCGAACTTTCCATGTGGCGCCGTTGTCAAATCGTTCAGGACTTCTCGAATTTGTTCCGAACACGTCGACCATTTTAAAATTGACTGCGCGTGGTCAAGGTGCAGATATATTCGCGCAGCATCAAACGTGGATCAAAGAACAAGCTCTAGGAGTACACAAGGGTAAGCGTTTGAGAGACGAACAAGTCGATAATATCGGCTACGTTGATTACCTCGAAGCAATGGGAAAAGCCTCAAAGGATGACTGCCAGGCCATCCTGAGTCGCCTTGGACAAAATGCCGCGCCGCGCGATGCGCTGCGTAATGTGCTTTCCTCTTGTTCAGGAAGTGCTGAATCATTCGTGATCATGCGACAACAATTTTCCGTCTCTCTCGCAGCTTCAAGCATATGCGGTTACGTTGCTGGGGTCGGCGACAGACACCTTGAGAACATCCTACTTGATACGTCGTCGGGAGAGTTGGTGCACATCGATTTTGGCTATGCGTTCGGAACCGCTGCTTCAGCGCTTCCTATTCCAGAATTAGTGCCGTTTAGAGCTACTCCAATCCTAATCAATACTTTGAAACCGTTGGATGCGAAAACTTGGCTTGAAACAGACATGACAAGGACTATGAAGGCTTTGCATGACGGCTCGACGTTGCTCAAAGGAGTGATGGACATTTTCCTGCGTGACCCACTCATCGATTGGGAACGAGAAGAGCTGTGCACTCGTAAGAAATCTTCATCATCACACTCCGAAGAAAGGATAGCCCGCGCCTGCGGCAAATTAGAATTGGCCAATCCAACGGCAATCTTACTCCAGGAGTGCTCGGCCAAACACAAATCCCGCCCGTATTGGAACAGCATGCGTGCTGTGTTGGGCGGCTCTGAGACGAACGATACGAAATGTAGAGACATAGAAGAACAAGTAGAAGCTTTACTAGAATTGGCAACAAACCCCGAGGTCTTGGCCGTCTCATGGAGCGGTTGGCGACCTTGGTTGTAATCAATAGCTCAAATCAAATAGCTCCTCTCTGAGACTGAAAAACAACATACCTCAAAGCGCGCCGCCCGCGAGATAGTCGCGACGTCTGGCTGGCGCATGAGTTTTTCGTTAGATCACATTGAGCGTCGTTTGAACGTTGGGACTGGGAGAGTTCGGGCGGGTTTCTTCGGCGCGTGTAGCGCGTCGCGTTCCGAGTTATTTGAGCTGTCGCACATCTTCATCACGTCACGATGGATGACCTTACGGCGCTTCACGAGTCCTTGAGAAGTGATAAGCTGCGGAAACGACGGGTACGTAAACGTTTGCGTCGTTCGAATCTCGCGTTCAGTCTGCTCACGCTCTTCCTTTCGCGCACGGCCGATAACTAACGCGGCGTTGTTTGAGTTGTTTTTTTGCGTCTTCAACAGGATGGTATTAAACAGTTGCTGCTGTATCTTCAATCCGCGGATTTTGTCAATCAGTTAGACGCTGGGACGAAATCGTTCGATTCAAAAGGGACGGGTGAAGTTAGGAACACATGGGCAGGATTGATTAGCTCTGTCATGACGTGCGTCTCTTTCGAGCTTGGTGAAAATCGCTCGTGTGACAAGAACGCATCGTCACTCTTGAGAAAGTGTATCACCGTCGCGGAAGGACGTCGAAGGCTCAGTGGAAATCCGACACCGTTTATCCGACGTGCTGGTAAAATATTCGCTCACGTACTCTCTGTACTCCAGCAAGAAGAATCTAGTTTCACCGTGGACTACGTACATGTGCTGCGTACAAACCTCCTCGTCGTTCCAGAGTATTGCGCGAGAGCGAAGCAAAGCGTCTTCGAAGATTTGATGGAGTTTTTTGCAACTCAGTTGACGCGTTCGCGCACTGAGACCTTGAGCGGCGAGCAAAAAGAGGAGAAGTATCGGAGTGCGGCGGCTTTCTGCTTGTTGATTCAAAACTGTCCATTTGATTTGTCTTCAAATGCTGTGAGTGGGCTCTTGGACGTTTTTAGCAATATTTTTCGGGGCATGCAGGAAGACGGGCGCACGTCTACTATGATCATGTCGGCCATGAACAATTTTATTATCCGGGTGGGTCTAGATATCAGTTCGCGTATGACTGAGCTTTATGAAAGCGTCGAACCATACTTGCTTTGGGCACTCAAAGGCAATGCTCGAGATTCAAAGTTACACGAAGAGCTGATTAAATACTGCTTGTTGCAAATTAGTGCGAATGCTGTGAATAAAGCCCAATTTGAAGTGCTTGCTGACGTGCTGGAGCGCAGGATCAGCGAGATGGGCTCCGATAGATTTATCAGTGGCGGTGCGTCAGAGCGATTGGAAGTTAAATTACCTCAAAGATTCCTCTTTGAGTTGTACGGTGATGTGGTCAGCAAGTTGCGCACTGGTATGGAAGATGATATTAGTAATGACGAGCACTTGGCAAAACGTGCACGCGGCGAGGAATCTCGATGTTCACGTATAGTGTCAAAGTTTCTCTCTGGCGGCGGCTGTTGGGGGGCAGCGTTGTGTATATTTTTGAAGAATCACGGCGCCGCCATACCAACGTCTGATTTCAACGAATACGTGAGTCTAATCAATAAAAGTCTATCAGACTCGTTTTCTCAAGGAAGTGTGGCGGATATCAAGACGCAGGCCCATGTGTTATGGTTGATAAGAGCGCTGCAAGAAATTGGGCATCGGGTGCAGGGAGGCGCTCCCATCTGGGGAGAGGTCCTGAACTGTTTGCTCTACTGGTTACCAGCGCATGTTTCAGACTTGCGGATCGTAGATGAGTGCCTCTTGCTATGTTCGGTGTTAATAAGTCGGCGACTAGTTCCGGCCTCGTCTCTGGGCCAACCATTTTGGACTCTAAATGTATTTGATTTCGCGGATGTGCCCACATCCGCCGCGTTAGAACTTGTTGGAACAGTAGCGTCACTTGGCATGTGCGATCAAATTCTTTCAGGGCGCACTTATGAACAGTATTTCGACTGGGTATTGAGAGGTCTCTTATACAAGCACGACGAGAAAATATCTTTCTACGGAAGGCGTGCAAATGTAGTTTCTTCTAGCGATTTAGCACTTTCTCGGGTTCAATCGGCGTTTCAAAACTCTCTTATGGCCGGCTCTCATCAGTGTTGGATCGAGGCGACTCAAGATCGCATTTGGCTGGAGATCTTGGACGAACCCTGCGAACAGTTCTTGTACCATACTAGTCGGGTTCGTATGTTGACAAAGCCTTACACATGTTACAAAGTTATGCATAGGTATGAGTTAGCTGAGCGAGCAGATGACGAGAAGACCACAGTCTTTGCGAACCAGATTAGTATCGACCCCGATATTCATGGGATCGGAGCGGCTCGCATCGAGCGCGCGTTAGCAGAGACGACGAAACCCGATGACACAATTAGACTGTGCACAGTAGCCCTAGGTGTCATCGCAACCAGCTTCGCGGTTGGACAAGCATCCAAATCTGCACCGAACGCCTTTTGGGGTAGCGGGGGTGGCTCGATGATGAGTAAAATTTGCTCAGCTATCCTTGGTGTGCTGAAATACGACGTCGATGTACTGATATCTGCAAAAAGTACGTCACTAGACTCGTTGACGCTCATGGCGGCTGCAATTCAACGGATTCAAAGTGCAGGCGGTTTCGATGCAAATATTGGACACGTATCGCATGAAGTAGTCTCATCTCTTCGCAAACTGGCCAAGAACGTTATCAAGTTGATTGAAAATGCTATGCGAGCGAAGACTCCAGTAGCGAATTCCCGAGCATCGCATCAATTCGATGATGAGGATTTAGATTTTGACATGCCAGACGTGAATGAACGTTCACATTCGTCCCAACAACCAACCACTTCATATGGAGGGTCTGATCTTGAAAACTCAATTGCAGCTGGCGAACGTACAATTAGAGTCATTTTACGATGTTTAGAGTCTTTCTTGCCATTGATGCGAGAGACATCGACAAGAGCACTTTCAAATCTATTGCTCAGCGCGGTGCCGCCAGATGACGCTCCTCCTCGTGGGGAATGCGGTATTGGTATATCGCAAGATATCGCGGAAGCGGTGATTCGTTCTCTCGGTGCACCAGATACTGAATTCTTGCTTGAAAATATTTTCCCAGTCTTGGAGGCTGTGGCACGCGGTCAATTAAACCTGGATGAACACGCCGGGCTGACGTCGTCTGCACGATCTTGGTTGATACGTCAAATACACTGTTTGTCAGACGGTTTGCGCTCACTCACTTCTGATCCATCGGAAGCGATCATACCTAGTAACACATTTGAATGTGTGGCAAGACTAGTGTACGATGCGGCGGGTATCGATGAAGCTGGCTATCCACTTGCGCTAAGGAGCTCTAGAGCTCGCGCTGGTCTGGCAGAATGTATTTTGAGCTTATGCAGGCTCAATCTGGACTATTTCCAGCCGCGTTTCGGGCCTTGTTTGTTGCAGTTGATGAGCGATGCGAGCTACTCGGTGCGAATTTGCGCTGGGTTCTCGATGGCATCGGTTCTGGACTTTTTTGAGGAAGCAGATCACATTGATATTTTTGAGAAAAACGTCATTCCAAACTTGGTCATCAAGTTTCGTTGGGTGGAGCCAAGAAAGATAGAAATAGCACCAATGGATGATATAGTGGACAAGGAACTTGAGTTTTCTAGTTTGCACACCATAGCGGCATTTGGAGTTGCGTCACGAATCCTAGAGCCCTGGTGCTTGTTTATGCTCATCTATCATAGTGCTAGACAAGATGTGAGTGTCTACGAGTGTACTATGAATGCCGTGAAGTACATGTCTACGGCCTGCGGACACGACTCAATCGCTTCATTCATCGCTTACCATAAACGATCGATTGGTTATATGTGGGTTCAATCGCGCATGCCATTCACTATGCTATTCAAGATTCCAGAGTTACTTGGTCTATCTTCGGCATCGACAAAGCGCGATGTAGCAGATCACATGAAGAGCTGCCTCATTCCACCACTTATTATCGAAAAGGAACTGGATGAATTGAAATTACTAGCAGCCACATGCGACTCGACGCTAGAAACCATCCTAGTTTCGCACTGGCATCTCATCGAAGCGTACTTCTTCACATTAGTCATTCCGCACCGTACGTTTGCACTTGAGTTACTAACACCGGCAGGGCGCGAAGAAGTGAATAGTGAAGCAGTTAGGTTGAAAACGCTGATGGAGATGTTCTCACTCGTAGCCGTTCCGGGGTTGAAGCATCAGGACGTTCCACCACCGTGCAGAACTCCGGGTGACGTGACTACAATTTTGTCAGAGTGCTTTCAAGGCAAAGAAGCACTCTTACGAGTCGATCTTGAGGCATGTTTTCAGTGCATGCTGCACGTGCACGCTTCGATTGATAAGTTTGTTTCACCTAGACATCGCCCGAAGGCTCTTTCGTCTTTGCGTATACTTATTCAATGGGCGAGAGGTATAGTCCGTGTAGCATCAACGATTCGATATGCGTGCTTCATGACGCTTCCATACATTGGCGATAAAACAGTGGGCATGGATTGTCTTGAAATCTTGGAAGACATCATACAAAGTGTATATCATCTTTTGAAGGAGGAGCCAAATGACAACATGTGCGCGTATCAGTCGACAGTGAAGAAAATGATCATGCCAATTGTGTTGACGTTGACCTCGGTTATCGAGTCGCAATCAACATCAACAAGTCAAAGACAAAAGGCTGTGGCCATCCTCGAGCAGTTTGTTGAGCAAGCTCCTTCGTGCATGCAGCACGATCTGAGTATTTTACCCCCATTACCAGACTTGCCGCAGCTTGGAACCGTTAAGAAAGCTCTACAGTCTCGATTTCAGAGTCCAGGAATAGATGTGCGCTTCAAAGCGCTCATCACTACTGCATCTTCACTGCCTGCAAATATCCGCAAAATTGCACTTCGCTCTGGAGGCTTCGAAGCTTTACAGTACAAAAGCACTCTCGTGGCATTGTGTCGGAGCGATGTGAAATCGCCAATCCCAGAACATGTGTGGCAATATGCGAGGCTTGTGGCACAGCTTGGTGACAAAGAGCTTTTTGCAACGGCGGCGGAGCTTCTGTCGTCTCTTGGTCCGCTAAGACCGAACTCGATCGCCTTTATTCCTCCTGTCGTACAAGGTACCTCAGGGACTGTTGTTACGACATTGGTTCCCAAGGTTTTGGCACACTTGATTGATCTGCTATGCTCGCCATCTTACACGACTGTCAGCGCCGCAGCGGACATGATCCGATGTTTATTGGCAGTAGAAATCGTGCAGAAAAGCCTCAAGTCATTGCCCGCTTTCGTTGAACAGGCATATCTTAAACCTTTCTTATTGAACGCAAAGACTGGCAGCGCGGTTCCCAAAGTGGTTCCTAAAGCTGCGTCACCGCCAATGATGAGCGATTTATTTGCAACTGATGATGCGCGTCTATGGATACCGAATTCAACGTACGATGACTGGATATGCACCTTGACACATCACTTGGTGAGCATCTCCGACATGGGCCTTTTGAAGATCATGCAGCCCCTGGTACGTGGTGGTGACGTCATGTTGGCGGATATGGTTTTCCCGGCAACTATTTTGTTCCTTGCGAAGGCTCGAAAACTTTGCGAAGTGTCACCAAATCTACACAACGAGCTGAGTCGTGGTATCGCAATGTGCCTCGCAAATCGTTCTGCGGGTCCGACCAGCAGAAGAGCTGCGCAGACTGTGTTAAAAGCTCTTGAAGAACTTCGACAGGAGTACGTTAACATGTGCAAGAATGCTCATCCCAAGGAATATAGATGGAAAAAAGCGTACTGGGTGGATGTTGACTATCTCGATGTCGCACAGGCTGCGAATGAATCAAACGCACCTCTGATGACCATGCTTCTAATTGAGTACTGGTTGGAGGAAAAAGGTGGAAGTGTCGCCTTGCATCAGGTTGATCCTCGCGAGCATATGTCCGACAACACTCCACGTTATCTTTCGTTACTGCTTGATGCGCAGTCAAAGCTATCCGAGCCTGATGGTATTTACGGCTTGATGCGCTCAAATTCTCTTGATTTGCAATTGCACCTGAGCGAGCACGAAGGGCAATGGGACAGAGCCCTCGCCGGTTACGATTTATTGAGTGGCAACATGGAAACCAAGGTTGATCGTCTTCCCATACTAAAGTCTTTACGGCAACTCGGCTGTTTGCACCTTCTGCGCGCATATTCAAACTCATTTTTGGATGACGAATTGGCTTCTCCGCAGTTTAAGGACTTGCAGTTTGAGGCTGCATGGCGAGCTGGGCAGTGGTCTCTGCCCTCTGCCCTTGTACATTCGCACGACGATACATCTTTTACGTTCAATCAAAGTTTGTATTCTTCGCTTCGGGCGCTCGACAGAGGTGATTCAGAGTTTGCCATGTACGAGACCACTCGATCGCGTGCTGAGCTTCTTCACAAAGCTGTGAACGTGGGCGCCGAATCTGCAAATGTTATGAACATGACCATCATGCGAATGCGAATGCTAGATGATGTTTCAGATGCAGCTCGACTTTGGCGACATTTTGCCGCTACGGATGTCACTTCTTACGAGGAGGCAAAGTTGAGTCTGATGAATAGATGGAACGCACGAATTCTTGAGAATGTGCCGTTCAAACTTGTCGAGCCTTCGCTTGCGCTGCAGAGAATTATACTACAGATGGCAAAACTGGACGACTACCTCGCGCAAAATTTGACGAGAACTTCGATATTGGCTCGTAAGGACGGTCATATCACGGAGGGCGTGCAAGCGATTCGGAACATGCGAATGATTGCAAGTCACTCAGATCGTTCATCATCCTTGCCAGGTCTGATCACCGACAAAGCGGCTCCATGGCGCGTTGAGGAGGCAAAATTACTCTGGGCTGAAGGTAAGAACGAATTAGCGATCGCTACCGTAGATTCTATGCTGCGTCTAATGAAGCTTGAGCAGCCGGAAGGAGCTTCAATGTTCCATCCGGATGCGCGATATTACGAGTTACTTTGTCTGCTTTCAAAATGGCAAGCGATTTCACGCACAGAGTCAAGCAAGACTATTTTAGATAGGCTCTGCAATAGTGTCAACGGAATGACGCAAACGTACGTCGGCGATTTGGAAAACGGATATGAACAATCGAAAAAGAAACGACTTGCAGATGGCTCTCGTCGTAATCGAGTGCTTTACACGAAGGACGGTGTCCATCCAGTGACAGTGCTTCGACTTCTCAGCCGATCTCATCACCGTCTAGCACAGTTCAGTGATTCCTTGTACGAACAACTAGAAGAACGAATTCACTCTCCTGAATGGGCTCGATCTGAGAAGTTACGCAGAAACAATGAATACGAGCTCAGTCGTCTGAAAAGTGAGCGAGGAGCCAAGGCTGCCGATCTCCAAAAGAGAAAGAAAGGTTCGAAGATTTACAACGAATTATATCAAGAATATTGTGCTTTGAACGCGCGTTGTGTGCCTCTCGAAAGACAGGTGTTGAACGATCGCGAAGAATCTGCTAGAGTCTATAACGAGCATTCGACTTCTCTTGTCACAGCTTTACAAGCTTATCGTAGATCCCTCGAAGCGGGCATTTGGAACAGTCAGGCAACCATTTTCAGGACAGTGGCGCTGTGGTTCAAGCACTGCGGCGGGGCGAAAATCTTGGGCACAACGAAAATGATCACCTCAGTGAATGATGAGGTGAAAAAGCTCATCGATAGAAAGGCGATTCCAAGTTCCATATACCTGGAGTTATCTCACCAGATTGTCAGTCGCCTCGGAACCAAGCGCATCGATGGAAACGACTTTATCGATATTCTGGAGACTTTGGTATTTCGGTTGATGCAAGATCATCCACACCACGTTCTTTATCAGATCCAAGCCTTGACCAGAAGCGGTCGCGTCACCGTAGCTGGGGGATTTGAAGCCCCAAATGAGAAAATCGCCGCGGCGAAGAGACTGTTGACCAAGTACGCGGCGCAATCTGCACATGTCCAAAAGTTCCTGTCGCAGATGGAACGGATGATTGAGGCTTACATTTACGTTGCCGCTCACAAGTTGCCGGCTCGCACCGAAGTCGCCCACCAATTACCGAACAACTTGAAAAAACGCACCTTGAGCGATCTCACGCAAATTCCAGTTCTGACGGCGCCGCTTCCAGTTGACCCAAAGTGCAAATATCCGCCGGGTTCGTTTCCATACTTTTCACACTTTGAAGAGAAAATATCGCTCGTGGGTGGTATAAATGAACCGAAACTGCTTCGATGCGTCGGATCGGACGGTCGCATCTACAAACAGCTCGCCAAGAGTGGTAACGACGATTTGCGTCAGGACGCCGTCATACAACAACTCTTTGGATTTGTCAACACATTGCTGAAACAGTGCCAGAGCACCAACGTCAGAAACTTGAACATTCGGACGTACAAGGTGATTCCGTTTTCACCAGAGGCTGGACTTCTCGAGTGGGTCGATGGCACAGTGCTCCTGTCCACCTATCTTGTAGGAAAGCAAGGAGCGCACGAACGGTATCGCCCTCACGACATGAAATCAGCCGATATTTCGGTAATGTTGAAAGACGCGCCCGCGTCGAATCTCGATCAACTCTACAAGGAGGTGTGCGAAAATTTCCACCCAGTGATGCACAATTTCTTTCTCGAGCACTACCACGAACCGGGCAACTGGTACGAAAAGAGGGTCGCGTACACGAGATCGTGCGCCGTCAACTCCATCGTTGGCTACATCATCGGTCTCGGCGACCGCCACAGCAGTAATATTCTCATCGACAAGGGCACCGCAGAGTTTGTCCACATCGACTTTGGCATCACTTTCGAGCAAGGATTAACCCTTCGCACCCCAGAACGCGTTCCATTCCGCCTCACCCGCGACATTGTCGACGGCATGGGCGCCTGCGGCGTCGAGGGCATCATGCGACGCTGCTGCGAAGAAACCATGCAAGTCCTTCGCTCCAACCGCGAAGCTCTCACGACAATCATCGCCGTCCTCGTTCACGACCCCATTCTCAAGTGGGCCGTCGCCGAGAAACACCGCCAAATCGATCCCGGGTCGAACCATCCCGCGGCGAACGCGCACCATTCCGCCGAACCGCGGCAGCACCTCTCCGACGGCAACCTCGACGCCGAGCGCGCTTTAATGCGCGTCAAGCAAAAGCTCGAAGGTTACGAAGTCGGTGAGCTTCGCAGCATTCACGGTCAGGTGCAACAGCTCATTCACGATGCCCGCGATCCCGCTCGGCTCTGTCGCATGTACGCCGGTTGGGCCGCCTGGCTCTAGCGGTGGTCACAAAGTAGGCGCGCGCGCGTTGTGAACAATTGCATCACTTTTTACCGTCCCATCTACCCTAAACCCTAAACCCTAAACATTACGTGTCGACGTCATCAAAAAGGGAAAAGCGGTTGCGCGTCGTAATCCGTTCCGTGCCGACGTCACACGCCGCCGCCGCCGCCCCCGAGGACGCGAAACATGCACGCGACGACGACGACGACTACGAGTGTTTTGAACACCCCCGCCACCGCGCGCGGTAAACCGACGACGCGACGTGGACGACGCGCGTCGACGCCGACGTCCACCATGCGCGCGGTGCGCGGGCGAGACACCGCGGCTGAAACCGCGACGACGACGACGACGTCGCGACGCGACGCGTTGATGATGACGGCGACGGCGACGCTGATGATGATGTCGCCGTCGGCGCGCGCGGCGATGGACTCGAGCAGATCGTTCAACGAGGTGTGCGATCCCACGGAGAACGGCGCCGAGTGTCGCGCGGCTATTCTGTCCAAGGATGCCGTGGACGCGGACGCCGCGTACGATAACTCCAAGTCTAAGTTTAAAGCGGCGGCGACGCAGACGAACCCGAACCTGTCGACGTATCAAGTGGATACGTTGGCGTTCGTGACCGAGGTGGAGGAGCTCTTAGCGATGGATGTGTACGATCCAAAGCGCGAGAAGGCAATCGCGGTGTTTCAGAAGAAATCCAACGACTGGAGCGGAAAGTACGCCCCGGGCGGGAGCAGTAAAACGGCATCGGGTCGCGCTTTTTACAACGCGCTCAATCAACTCGCGGGGCACTATGCGTTCAACGGGTTGGCGCCGTTGCCGAGGTCGAGACTCGAGGTTGTTGAGGGGAACATTGCGAAGACGCGCGAACTCATCGACCAAGGTCGTTGACGAGGACGCGTGCAGTCGAGTCAAGCCGCCGAGCGCGCGCGTCAGTCAAACCAATCAAACGGTCCGCGCCCGCGGTCTCGGTTCCGTTCACCCTGAAAAAATGTAGTGTATCGTTTTTAATGTTTAAATCGTGAGCGCATAGATTTGATTTCGTGCCGCGATCCATGACGCAATCGTGGTTTGATTCGAGTCTCTGTCGAAAAGGTCTGTCTTTGAAGAGTAATCCTTCATAAAACGTCGCGGTGCATGTTACGTCGACCACCGACGCGCATCGAACTCAAGGCGGAGGACAAAGACGAGGTACGAGCGAACGAATGGACCGTAAAAAGCTTCTCTCGCGACGGACGCGAACGCGCGGCTTTAAAGTTTTTGAGACTGATGATGATGATGATTTTTGTTTTTGAAAACGATTCTACAGTTTGAACAACTCCGTCGGGACTATTTAAACGCGCGCGAGCTCGGAAGCGCGGGGGCGAACAACGCGGAGGAATCACCGTCGGAACGCGCGGAGCGAGATCGGGTGAACCGGGACCGCGAACGGGCGAGGAGGCTCGGGTTGGATAGACAACAGTGAGCGAGCGACGCGCGAAACGCCCGCCAAAAAGTATGACTCGTCCGTTGGTCGTCGTCGGTCCGTCCGGTGTGGGTAAGGGTACGCTCATCGCGATGTTACAAAAAGAGTTTCCGGACAAGTTTGGGTTCTCCGTCTCGCACACGACGCGGGCGCCGAGACCGGGTGAAGTGAACGGGACGCACTATAACTTTGTCGACAAGACTACGATGGAGAAGGACATCGCGGCGGGAAAGTTTTTGGAACACGCGCACGTGCATCAAAACATATACGGCACCTCTTTCGCGGCGGTGAGAAAGGTTACGGCGCAAGGTCGTATATGTCTCCTCGATATCGACGTGCAAGGAGCGGAGAGCGTCAAGAGGAGTAACATGGACGCCGCGTACGTCTTCATCGCTCCGCCATCGATGGACGAGCTCGAACGCCGACTTCGCGGTCGTGGCACCGAAACCGAGGACGCCGTGTTAAAACGCTTAGAAAACGCGCGCATTGAGATGGCTAAGAAGGATGTCGACGGTTTCTTTGACGCCGTCATCGTCAACGATGACGTTGAAAAGGCGTACGAAGCGTTAAAGGATGTCATCAAGCGTCACGTCGAAACCAAGGGATCCTCCGGCGCCAACCACATTCTCTCTCAATACGGTCCGGTTGCCTTTGGCATCGCGTGCGCCATCGCCATCGCCGCGCGCGTCTTCATCAATGGTCGTCCGTGAACCCTCCTTTTGTTTGTTTTCCACGATTAGCGTTGCAATGAAACAAATCGAATACGTCGTTCGAGTACGGAAAGCTCCACCTGCCAAGTTTATTTTAACTTCGCATTCACCTCACCTCACCTCACCGCACCTCACCGCACTTCACCCCGCGCGTCTCACGACGGACGCACCGATCGATCACTGAATAAAACCAACCAAAGATGTGGTTGTTCGCGAAGAAGAAAACCCCGACCGAGATGTTGCGCGAGAACAAACGCATGCTCGATAAATCCATTCGTGAGTTGGATCGAGAGCGAATGCACATGCAGTCGCAAGAGAAGAAACTCATCGCGGAGATTAAAAAGATGGCGAAACAGAACCAGATGGGCGCGGTCAAGGTGCGTCGTCGCGTCGGCTTTCGTCGTCGAGTGCGATGTTCGTGGGTGACGAAGGAGACGCAGCGGTGATTGAGCGCGCAACCGACTGACTGGGCGCCGAGCCAAACCGACTGACTGACTGACTTTTGTTTTTCATCTCAAAACGTAGGTCATGGCGAAGGATCTCGTGCGAACGAGACACTCGATTACAAAATTTTACTCGTTGAAATCGCAGTTGCAAGGGGTATCGCTTCGAATGCAGACGCTTAAGAGCTCGCAGGCGATGGCGGACGCGATGCGAGGGGTGACAAAGGCGATGAAGTCTATGAATACTCGGTTGAGTTTACCATCCTTGCAAAATATTCTAAAGGAGTTTGAGCGACAGAACGAAAAGATGGACATGACGACGGAAGTCATGGGAGATGCGATCGATGACGCGTTCGCGGAGGAGGATGAAGAGGAGGAGACAGAGGAGCTCGTCAACGCCGTTTTGGATGAATTGGGATGCAACGTCGGAGCAGAAATGGTCTCTGCGCCCGCTGGGGGGGTCGGCGTCGCCGTGGAGAAGGATAGCGCGGGCCCGACGCCCGTTCTTGAGGGCACGGCGGCAGAATCGGGTGATGGTGGACTGGATGACGATCTTCAGGCTCGGCTCGACAAGCTTCGCGGCGCGTAACGGGCGGGCTGCGAGTAGTGCTAGGAAATTCTTGTTGTGTTTTACAAAGTCGTATTTTACCCAAACTCGCTGCGTCTCCGGCTCTACTCCACCTGCGCGATGATTTTCTTCTTCCGCGCCGGCTTGAACTCGTCCTTCTCGGCGCCCGGAGCTGCGTGTGCGACGCGTCTTCTCGCCTTGCGCGTTTCGGCGTCTTGCATCGTCCGCCTGAGCTTGGTTTGCTTGTGAATCGCCTTCGGCACGTGATGGTGATTGGCTATGCGTCTAATCTCCGGCATGTGCTTAAATCTGTCCTTGAGAGACGCGTTATACGCGTGCTTGCGCTGCTCTCTGGGTAAAAGAGTGCCCATCTGCGCGCTCGCGTCCGCCTTCCAACATCTGAGATTCATGTCGTCAGAGCCGCTGAAAACGTACGAGCCATCCATGGAGAAGCGAACACTAAAGACGCGCTGCATGCGCTTGGTGTGGTAGCACTCCTTCGAGTGACCGGCGTTGTAATCAAAGAGTCTGATGGTTCTGTCGTAGCTACCGGCGACGAACTCGCGACCTGTCGGCGAGTAATCAATGTCCATGACGGCGCTCACGAAATCCTTGTGCACGCACGTGGCAATGTCCAACTTGCGCATGTCGTACGAGTACAGGTTGCAATCTTCGTTGGCCACGGTGAAATTAAATGCCTCCATCGGGTTCCAGCACAATTTCGTCGACTTGGTCTGCATCACGAGCTTTTTCAGCGGCGTCTCCATGCGCACGTCGTACAACGCAATGGATCGATCCGTGCCGCACGAAGCAAAGATATCCTTCTCAACCGGGTTATAACGCACCGAGAGCACCGTATCGGTACCCCATTCAAACTCATGCAACGGATAATTCCTGTGCATATTCCAAACCTGCACGTTCGCCCCGCATGTGGCGAATTCTTCCTTGGCCCAGTGCGCGTCGCAGTCTCTAAAACCGTTGTCGCACGCAAACACCTCCTTCGCCTCGACAACCGGAGCCCGCGCGTTGGGGTTTCTCATCTCCCCCATTCCCGCTCGCGCGAGTTCCCACACTCGAATCGTCGCGTCGTCACCGCACGAAACGACGTGTTTCCCGTCGTTCGACACCGTCACGCCTCGCACCGCGCCTTTATGTCCCTCCAGCGTACGCATGGTTTTCCTCGACGGCACGTCCCACACCCGAATCTCCCCATCCGCCGCCCCGCTCACCAACTCCGTCAGCGTCACCGGCGATTTCGCCATGCACAGCACCCCGTCCGCGTGTCCACCCATCTGTCCGACGAGCGGCTTGGCGAACACCTTGTCAAGCTTGACGGCGTTGAGCGCTCGCTTGTACTCGACCGCGCGTTGCATCGGTCGCAACTCTGGGTCCAGGTTTCTGTGCACCTTGTAGTGGTCCGATTTCCGCTCTCGCGTGTAATCCTCCTCGACGCGCGAGATTGTTTTAATCTTCATCTCCCTCCCTCGTCGTATCTCTCGTCCTTCGTCGTATCTCTCGTCGTATTCAGTCGAAGTACCGATTCAGCGCGAGTGGCGGCGGCCGCGTCCTCTTCGCTTCGTCCTTCGTCGCTCGCGTCGCGTCGCGCGCTCGCGGGGCGCGTCGTCGTCGGCGTCGCCCCGAAGCCTCTCCTTCGTCGTCGGGTTGGCGTCCGCGCGTTCGCGTTCGCGTTCGCGTTCCGTCCGTCCGTCCGTGCGTGCGTCGGTCTCTCCCGGCGGCTCCCTCTGGCTGGGTGCGCGTCGCTTCACACTCGCGCGCGCGTCGATGCCGTTCGTGCACATTGCCTGGTGCGTCGCGACCGCGAAGACGACGACGACGACGACGACGACGACGAAATCGTGGAGAGGACGGCGATCGGATGGATGGATGGATGGATCGACGCGCGACGGGTGACGAAGAAGAAGAGAGCGAGCGAAGAGAGCTGGTGGAAAGACTGACGATGTGAACGGAACGAATCGACGACGACGACGCGTCGTCTCGTTTCGTTGTCGCGAAAACGCAGGCTGCCGAAAGCGTGCCGCACTCCGGAAGTACGTAAAGAGGTTGCGAACGCGGTCATCAAGGCTTTGGTGAACGTGAAGAGCGCGGAAATTACCCCGGATAAGGTTGTCGTGCGCTTTAGCGAAGCCGTGGACGGGTTCGCGTTGCCGCCGGGACACACGCACGAAAACGTGAACGATCCGGTAAAAAAGTAAAAGAAACAGAGAGAGAAGAAGAAGAAGAAGAAGATGTTTGCGAAGGAGGCTGGAAAGCGGGCGATGGCGGCGGCGTCCGGGGCGATGACGCGGTTGTCGGTGAGAGGAAAGCACCAACTCGTGACGGTTGAGTTGGTTTCGGATACCATGTGACCCAACGGGTACATCGGGAAGCGTCAGTTGCAACGCGCGATGCAAGCGGTGCAAAAGGCGCCTCTCGATCCAAACAATCCGTTGCGGTTCACGGTTATTCGTGTTCCGTTTTTCCTCGAGCCGGATTACCCGCGGGATGAAAACTGGCACGAGACAAACAGGACGAGGTTGGAACGCAAGTGGGGCGGTAAGAGGGAGTTTGCGGAGCAAAAGACGAGGCATCGACTCAAGGAGCGGGGGATGGATGTTGGAATTAAACATTTCAACCTTGATCGCCTCGCTTCGAGCACGATGCAGAGTCATAGATTGGTTCAGTGGGTGACGAAGAACTACGGATGCACGGTGAGCGAGATTTTGTACAACGACTTGAACAAGCGGCATTTCGAACTCGGGCAAAAGCTTAACGATCAGAAAATGCTTGTCGAAGCGGCGTCAGCGGCGGGTGTGGATGCACAAAAAGCTGAAGCCTTCCTGGCTTCCGGCGAAGGTGAAATGGAGATTGAAGGAGCGCTGCACATTTTGAGACGCATGGGCATTCATTCCATTCCAAATTTCATCGTCGGTGCGCAACACATCTTGTCCGGCGCCGTGCACTCGTCCGAGCTCGTCAAGTTGTTCCGGGAAATTGAAAAGACGGGCAAAGGCGCGCCTGAAAGCGCATTCGCTGACGTTTTGGGCATTCCGGATACAGTGGTTGAACAACCGCTCGTGTACAATCAAGCCACCGCATAGTCGTTCTTCATAGAAGAGAAGAAATGGTACCGCGTGACAATCAAACCGAAAGCGTGCGCTGGTTTAGATTTGATTCACCAATTCTCTCTTTACGCTCAGGCTACGCGTTGATGCGTTATGATTTTTGTTTTAACAATCATTTTTTTATTTTATATAACAACTTCGACTCGTTTTTTCTTTCGGGCGTCGCGTTCACGCGACGCCTAAATTTCAGTTTTGACGTCATCCATGTTGCAAAAACGGAAATCCATTTCGCAATCCATGGCCCAGTGGAACTTCTCGATGAGCGCCTTGGTGAACACGGTGGGCGGAGGAACCTCGTGACGCTTGCACCAGGAGATTGTGATTCTCGGGTCGAGGTAGTTGATCTTTGACGTCCCGAGAGACACCGTTTTGAGTTCTTCCTTCATGTTCATCTGGATTTCTAACTTGGCTTGACGTTCCTTGAGAGCCGCGAGTTTCTTCTTCTTGTTCTTATCATCGCTCTTTTTCATGGCGGTGATTTGCTTGGCAAGATCCTTCTTCTTTGCGGCTAGTTTTTCCATTTGCGTGTCGTGCGCCTTGCTCACACCCTTTTGGTGATTACAGAGAATCGCAACCTCCTTGTTGGCGGCGTCGTACGTCGCCTTCTTTTGCAGAGTCGTATTCTTGTCATTGGTGTCTTGGAGCAAGCGATCGAGAGTAATGGATGCGTTGTACGTACGGAAAACTTTGATGGTAAGGCCAGCCATGAGCGTCTGGAGATGAGCGTTAACCTTTTGTGGGTTGATCTCATCGAAAATATCGACATCTGGGCCCTTACCGCGAACGAAACGCTGCAAGCACTTGTAAGCCGTCTCATCAATCTTGTGTTGCTGAAGGTACTGGATGGAATCTTTACCGAGGAAGTCAAACTCGATGACGTTGTCATCCATAAACTTGATGTGACCGGCACGCAGAGTACACACGCCAACCGTGTCGGCGAGATCTTCATCCTTCTCGCCACCGGCACGAAGCGCGAGCTTGTCCACGAGATAAGTCGTGACAGCCAACTGCGCCATTTCCTTGGAATCGCTCGCCATGTTTCTCTTGTAATCAGAACGAATCCTATCAATGTACTTGTGCAAGGAACGCGCCTTTTCGTACTTTTTCTGGTCGCTCTCCGCCTTGATGGACGAGGTGGCGCCGAACTGCACGTATTTCCAATCCTTGACGTTGATGACGTCGTTCCAACCGGCGAGCCACGTCGCGGTATCGTTGTGAATCACCGCCTTCCACTGGTGTCCAGCCGGTGGCGGCGGCACCTGGGCGTCTCGTCCTATATTAATCGTAATATCCTCCGGCATGACTCGGCGCTTAATCTTGCCCATCTTCGGGTGCTCACCGCGCCCGCGGAATAAGCCCGGAGGCTCGATGCGGAAGTTACCCACCTTTTCTTTCCTACCGTCAATCACAGCCCAAGTGTACTTTTCTTCCGCCTTGTCCTTGGCAGCCTTGATAGCCTTCTTTTCCTCCGTTGTCATCGCCTTCTTCTCTTCGCGAATCTTCGCAAAGTGGTTGTACATCTTCGTAAAGTCGCACTTTTTGAAATCAGTGATAAAGGCATGCGGACCGTTGCGCAACGCCGCGCGGAACCCGTCCATGAAGTTTTTCACAAAGACAGGTTTGAGCGCGTAATCCGTATCCTTCATCACGGCGAAGAAACCGGCAATCTCCTCCTCGTGAGGCAAGAGCTTGACGTCTTGGCCATCATACGTCAACGGCACGCCGTGCGGTTCGTAATCCGGAGGAAATACGACACCATTGTGTTCAAGAGTCTTCCACATCACCACGGCGCCCTTCTTCATCGTGTACGGTTGCTCGCTGCGCAACGGCTTCTTTTTCGGTTTCGGCGCCGGCGCGCGTTCGCCATCCGGTCTCGATCTCTTCTTCTCCTTGAGCATCTTGTATTCCTTCATGCGCTTCTCCTCCTTGAGTTTCTTCAACTTCATCTTCATCCGCGCCCTTTCATCCAACTCGCGCGACGACGACGACACACCCGTCGGTCTCGGCGGCGGCGCCGCCTCGTCGTCGCTCGAAGAGTCCAATCTCGAGCTCTGTTTCGCCGGCATCGCCACCGGTCTTTTACTCATCTTAAACCCCCCGATCGGCGGTTTCGGCGTCACGATCGGCGGTCTCGCAACCACCATCGGCGGTCTCACCGCCGGCGCCTGCATCCCCGTCGGTCTCACCGCCGCCGGCGGCGGCGTCGGTCTCGCCGGAACCACCGAGTTCGCCCTCGGCGTCGTCGCCCCGCCCGCGTTCGCCCCACCCGTCGCCATCTTCGCCCGTTGCGCCAGCGGTACGTCGTCATCATCGCTCGAATCATCATCCCTCGGTCTCCCGTTCGCCGTTCCCACCGGTTTCCCCGCCAGACCCGCCGAGACCGGCGGACCGGTCGTCGTCGTCGTCGTCGGTCGTTGCGCTGACGGGGCGCCCGATCCCTCCTCTCCCGTCGTCATCGGTCGTTCGTGCGCGTGCGACGGCGGTTTACTCGCGACGCCCACCGCGGCGGCGCGTTGCGCGAGAGGTACCTCGTCGTCATCGCTCGAGCTGTTGAGCGTCGGCATCGTCGTCGTCGTCGTCGCGCGTCGCGGACTCCCGCGTCGTCGTCGTCGTCCGAAACGTTCGTTCAAAGCGTAGAGGTCTCAACCCTAACATGGGGTCTTTCTAGAGTCATGACTCGTCGATTCGGGTCATTTCAAAAGTGTGCAAAATTTTGCATTCTTCAATGCATTTTCAATCGACCCGTCCGATGCATGCGTTCCTCGCGCGTTCGTTCGCGCGGTGAACGAATGTTTTCCGAAACGTCCGAAACGCGCGCGGGGGCGTTTATTTTTTCTCGACGCCGCACGCGCGCGCGCGCGTTTCATTTTTTAAAACCATTTTTTGATTTCGTTTCGTTCGTTTCGGTTGAACACATCCCGCGACGACGATGGATTTCATTCAAATCGAAACGCGTTCTTCGTTTGCACATCGACGAGTCGTGAACCTTCAAAACCAACAAATCGGTCTCGGGTCGGCTCGAGTCGGGGTCTCGGTCTCGGTCTCGGTCTCGGTCTCGGTCTCGGTCTCGGTCTCGGTCTCGGTCTCGCGTGGATTCATTTCTTTTTACATTTCGGCGCGCGCGTCATCCATCCATCCATCCATCCATCGCGCGTCATGCGTCGAGGGAGGAACGGCGACGGCGACGGCGCCGGTGATGCCGCCGGTGATGCCGCGCCGCCGTCGTCGTCGTCGTCGAAACGGCGGCGGTGGAACGTTCCGGGACGGCGAGGACGACGGCGCGGACGGGGTGACGAGGAGGACGAAT
>Ga0255780_10000426_pt1 | contig 40802 bp, 37 predicted proteins | sample 071ome_32_FD_179978 | JGI IMG/M metagenome (GOLD analysis project Ga0255780, IMG submission 179978) | Coastal salt marsh microbial communities from the Groves Creek Marsh, Skidaway Island, Georgia - 071405AT metaG (version 2) | ecosystem: Environmental > Aquatic > Marine > Intertidal zone >... | reverse complement strand
ATTTCTAACTATCTGAGTGATGCCGATAGTGAGTTAGATATTGATGGTGATGGCCAGTCCAAAGCCCTCACAGACGGCCTGTTGCTCATTAGATATCTTTTTGGTTTCTCTGGTGATTCCTTGACGGCGGGAGCCATTGGCGAGGGAGCTGAGAGGACCACTGCCGAAGAAATTCAGGCTTACATCGGTGATCGAGTGCCTTCTGAATGACCTGACTTGTTGATCCTAGCTGCTAAAATTAAAGCGTCCAAATTGGAGCGAACTAAATGGCACTAGGCTATAAAACCGGGGGTAGACAAAAGGGCACGCCAAATAAGAATCGAGCAGCGTTAATGGCGAAGCTCGGTGAGGCATTTCCGTCCTATGATCCGTTGCTGGCGCTGGTAGAGATCGCTCAGGACCCTAAGACGGATCTATCTATGCGTGTGGATTGCCAAGACGTTGGCTAGCTACATTTATTCAAAGATGCGTACGGCCGAGCCTGCTATTGTTGATGAGCAAGCCCCTGTTGTGATCGAGATAATTAACCCTAGCGACTAGACAGCCAGATATTGGATACGTGGTTGGATACGTAAAGAATCAATACATATATAAGCTATTGATTGTTATGGAAAATAAAAAGTAATTGGCGGAGGGTCAGGGATTCGAACCCTGGATAGGCTATTAACCTATGCCGGTTTTCAAGACCGGTGCATTCAACCGCTCTGCCAACCCTCCGCGGCGTAGTTTACGGAAATCGCCTCGCCTTGTTAAGAAAAAGTTATTCGAATTGTGGTGAGCGGTGCATTCTTCTTAGCTTTCAGTAAGCTTCATCCATGGCCGAACTCCTCATATTCTTTTTCGTCAGCTTTGCAGCGCTTCTTTGGTATCTCGCGAACCAAGGTCGGGAGCGGGCGCTATTTTTTGCCCGAGCTGAATGTCGAAAGCGAGAGGTTCAATTGTTAGATCAAACCGTGCAGTTCGAGCGCTATCAAGTGGATTGGCAATGGCCCAATTGGGGGCTTTGGCGGCGGTATCGGTTTGCCTACAGTATCGAGGGAGATGAGCGAAACCATGGCGAATTGTGGTTTCGCGGGCCTCGGCTTATCAAGGTGGTCATGGAGTCAGAAGAGATACTGGTTCATTGAGGGAGGCCCAGGTCCTCCATCAAGCGGCGGTACTCTTTTAAATGTTTGAGTGCGAGCCCGTGCTCCGCGCGCAGTTCATAGAGCCTTGCCAGGTTGTAATGCGCATCTGCGAATTCCGAAGCAATCAAATAAGCCTCAATCGCTTCATCTTCGCGCTTCAGATCGTCGAGCAGGGTGCCCAAGTTGAAGGCGGCGAGCACGTTATCGGACTCGACCTCTAGCGCCTTGCGATAATGCGTTTCAGCAAGTTCCAATTCATCGCGCTCTTGCAGGATGCGGCCAAGATTGACGTGGGCCTCAGCGTGCTGTGGCTCAAGTTCGATCGCTCTTCGATAGGCGGCAGGCGCATCATCCGGGCTCACGGCTTCAAGGTCGACGCCCAGATCAAACCAGTCATCGGCGGTGAGTACTTCATCACCGTGACCAAGGTCGTCACGCTTAGCAAGCTGCGAGACCACGGCGGGGTTTGCGCTTAAGTCGAAATTGAGGTGGAGCTGGCCACTCTCGGCATTGAATACGGTGTTTTCTTCGCGAACAACGATTTGACTGCCGTCTTTCGAGATTCGAATAGACGAGAGCGGACGGCTGGTTGGCAGCCGCTGCTTGAGGCTGGTCAGTGCTCTATTCAACCGACTTTTTCGGACGCCGTCTTGGATCAACTCCTTCGCCGTGCGGAGGATCAAGATGTCCTGAAAGGAATACTGGTAGAAGGCGTTGGTGCGATCAGGTTCCAGAATGCCTGCTCGGGTGAGTTCCCAGATCGTTTCGCGGGGGAGCTCAACGAGTTCGGCAACTTCTTTCGCGGTGTATCCAGCCATGCTTGCAAGAGGACCTTTAAGCTTGAGGTAGGCTATCGCTCAAGTTCTCAATTTAAAAGAGTTGACTGCGATAATTGTTAAGAAAATCGCTTCAAAAGGTCTTTGGCGATGACAGTTTGCTGAATCTGCGAAGTGCCTTCATAGATTCGAAATAACCGAACATCTCGGTACAGCCGCTCAATGCCGTACTCCTCGATATAACCCGCGCCGCCAAAGATCTGAACGGCTCGGTCGGCCACGCGCCCAACCATCTCGGTGGCAAACAGTTTGCAGCTGGCGGCCAGCGCTGCCACGTTTTCGCCGCTGTCGCGACGTCTAGCCGTTTCCTCAACCATGCAGGCGGCGGCGTACATTTCGGTTTGGCTGTCAGCCAGCATGGCTTGAACGAGCTGAAAATCGGCAATGGCTTGGTTGAACTGCTTGCGTTCCAGTGCGTACCGCGCTGCATCTTCAATGAGGCGTTCCGCAACGCCAACGGAAATGGCGCTGATGTGTAGGCGACCTTTATCTAGCACCCTCATTGCAGTAATGAAGCCAACATTCTCTTTGCCGCCAACGAGTTTGTCAGCGCTGACCCGAACGTCTTCAAAGATGACATCGCAGACCGGTGCACCCTGTTGGCCCATCTTTTTATAAGGCTGTCCGAGCGAGACGCCGGGTAGCGTGCGGTCAACTAAAAAAGCCGAAACACCCCGTGCGCCCGGGACGGTCGCATCTGTGCGTGCAAACACGGTAAAGAGGTCCGCACTGGGGGCATTGGTGATGTAGCGCTTGGTGCCGTTGATTACATAGTCATCACCATCTCTGACCGCGGTGGTCCTTACCGAGGCCGCATCCGAGCCTGCTTCGGGTTCGCTCAAGCAGAAGGAACCGACAATTTCGCCCGTCGCCATTTTGGGGAGGTAGTGCGCTTTTTGCTCTTCCGTGCCATCGATGACCAATGACTGCGAGCCGATGCCGACGTTGGTACCAAAGGCGCTACGAAAAGCGGGCGAAGTTCGGCCGAACACTCGAGCAACAGCGACCTCCTCTTGCATGTTGAGGCCAAGACCGCCGTAGCTTTCAGGAATTGTAAGTCCAAAGAGCCCGAGGTCTTTCATCTCTTGAATAATGTGATCAGGAATTCGGTCGTCCGCCGCAATTCGCGCCTCAAGCGGCCGTAAGCGCTCGCGTACAAAGCGAGTCAGGGTATCGAGCAGTTGATTGAGTGTGTCTTGGTCAAGTGCCATGAGCTGTCCTTGGATTGCGACTGAGGGTGGGCCTTCGAGGTGCGAAGCACTATAATCTGCGACCGCGATTCTACGGGGATCTGCCGCAGACCTGAACCCTGAGCGAGAATTTCCAGCTGTGTTTCTGACGAACAGAAGAGCAGAGTGGATTAACGAGGTCGAATTGGGCCCGCCCCTTAAACTAGGCGCTCGATTGAGCGCGCTTACGAAGTACACCAACGCAAGGAAGACTGATGCCAAGCTTTAACTGGGAAGATCCTTTTTATCTCGATGACCAACTCACGGAAGAAGAAGTGCTCATTCGGGATACCGCTCGCGAGTACGCTCGAGAACACTTGCTCACTCGAGTGAAAGAGGCTTACCGGTCGGAGCACTTTCATCGGGAAATTATGAATGAAATGGGTGAGCTTGGGCTCCTAGGTTCAACGCTCCCGGAGAAATATGGCTGTAGCGGCGTGAATTATGTCTCGTATGGTCTGGTGGCGAGAGAAGTGGAACGAGTCGACAGCGGCTATCGCTCGGCCATGAGTGTCCAGTCCTCGCTCGTGATGCACCCAATTTATAGCTATGGTAACGAGGCGCAGCGCGAGAAGTACTTGCCCAAGCTTGCGACGGGTGAGTGGGTCGGATGCTTTGGGTTGACGGAACCCGATCATGGCTCAGACCCGGGCAGCATGATTACGCGCGCGGAGAAGATCGATGGCGGTTACCTTCTAAACGGCGCCAAGATGTGGATCACCAATTCGCCGATCGCAGATTTGGCCGTGGTTTGGGCAAAACTTGACGGTAAAATCCGCGGCTTCGTCGTTGAGCGCGGCATGAAGGGGTTCGAAACACCCAAGATCGAAGGCAAATTCAGTTTGAGAGCATCGGTCACGGGCGGCATTACGCTCTCAGATGTGGAGGTCCCAGAAGAGAACCTGTTACCCAATGTATCGGGCTTGTCTGGTCCGTTTGGGTGTTTAAACAAGGCGCGTTACGGCATCGCATGGGGATCAATGGGTGCGGCGGAATTTTGCTGGCACGCCGCACGCACTTACACGCTTGATCGCAAACAATTCGGTCGGCCGCTGGCTGCCAATCAGTTGATCCAGAAAAAGTTAGCGGATATGCAAACAGAGATTTCGCTCGGGCTGCAAGGCTGCTTGCGCATGGGGCGCTTGATGGATGAGGACGCGTGTCCGGTAGAGTTAATCTCGCTCATGAAACGTAACAATTGCGGCAAGGCGCTGGATGTTGCCCGTCACGCGCGGGATATGCACGGTGGTAATGGCATATCTGATGAGTATCACGTTATTCGCCACGTGATGAATCTCGAGACGGTCAATACCTACGAGGGTACTCACGACATTCACGCGCTGATTCTTGGACGAGCACAAACGGGATTGCAGGCCTTCACCGGCGCGTAAGCCTTCTCGCACACGGCGTTCAGCTATTGCTTAGGACGCGCTCACAAAACCCGCGCATGCTGATTAACATGAGATTGGCGGCACGGGTTTTCTTTTTTTGGCAGCAGCGCTGTCGAGCCCGATGATCGATGCCTAGTCATCGGTTGCAGCGTGGCGGTTTCTTAGGCAACTTGTGTCATCAACCTCTGTCAATTCACACAAAAGCCGAACGGCTTCTGCGCGGTGACCGCGCGGTCAAAGGGAGGAAGAACGATGATCAAGGTGCTGATTGTTGATGATCACCAGTTGGTTAGAACCGGCATTATCAGTTTGCTTGAGGCGGAACCTGGATTACGAGTCGTGGGTGAGGCGAGCTCTGGTGAAGACGCCATACGCGCCGTAGATGAGTTGAATCCACAGGTCGTACTTATGGACCTGCAAATGCCTGGAATAGGCGGGCTTGAAGCCGCGAACCGGTGCCTCAGGATTGCCCCAGATGTAAAAATCATTGTGCTAAGCATGCTCGACTCGCAACCGTTTCCAAGAACGATGTTTGATATTGGCGTACGAGGCTACTTAAGCAAGAACGCAGCAAAAGAAGAGCTGGTCACAGCGATCAAGCGGGTTATGGCAGGTCAACGCTACCTTAGCAATGAGCTTGCGCAGAATTTGGCCTTAGACCCGGTGAATGCCGAGGCGTCGCCCTTTGAATTGCTGTCCGGACGGGAGATGCAGATTACCTTAATGGTCATTAAGGGAATGTCCGCGCCTGAAATAGGTAAAAAGCTGTCGCTGAGCCCTAAGACGGTTAATAGCTATCGGTACCGAGTCTTCGAAAAGCTGGATCTTAAAAATGATGTGGCGCTCACCAAGCTCGCAGTGAAGCATAGGCTGCTGGATGGTGAAGTCGCAGCCTAAGCTGCACTCGCGCAAGGCTTTGCTCAATCATGCCGAGACCAATACTTTTACAAGACTTTTAGCTGTCTGAACGTTTAGAAAGCAGGCTTTAATCTTCTTTAAAGAATATAAAAAACAATAAGATAAGGGTCTTTTATCGAGCAAACGTAGGTTGAGCGCTTCGTTCATCTGCGAGCCATTGTATCGGCAGAGTGGGGAGTTGGGCTCTGCTTTGAAGTGCAAGCGGGTCGAGTTGCGATAGCGACCCTTGATTAGCGCAAGGATTAGTCCAAGGTCGAAGGGCGGGTTCCGCGTCGCGCCCAAAAGTGGCATTGATGCGCCGCTGCGCTCTGGGTGAGCTCGTTGCGGTATGCTGCGGTTTATGGCCCGATCAGTGTTACCGTCACTCCTCAGCTGCCAGCGCTGCCCAGCGCTGAGAGCGCAGTTCAAGCGCCTCCGAGTTTTGTACCCCGATTACTGGAATCGCCCGGTCCCCGCGTCTGGGCCTGAGGCTTCGCCGCTCCTAATCGTCGGCCTTGCGCCAGGGCTAAAGGGCGCAAATAGGACCGGAAAACCCTTTGTGGGTGATGCCAGCGGAGCGCTTTTAGCCAAAGTGCTGGAACGACTGAGTGCGCTCGGTCGAGTGCGAATCACCAACGTCGTTAAATGCTTACCTCGCAAGAACAAACCTTCCGGCCTTGAGATCAAACGTTGTCAGCCGTACTTGGTGGAAGATCTATTCAAGCCGAATGGTTCGGATCAGGCGTCTGGTGTGATTGCCAAGAGAGAAGCGCGCCATCGAGTCTACTTTGCGTTGGGCCGCACAGCGCACGAAGAAGTGGTTCGTGCATTTGGTTACAAGCTAAAGGACTGTGCGTTCAAGCACGGGGCGCGGCACCGGTTGACGCGAGACGTCTGGCTTTATGATTCGTATCATTGCAGTCGGTACAACGTGCAAACAGGTCGAATCACCGAAGCCATGCTCCACTCGGTCCTAAAACGTGCCTTGAAGAAGGCGAAGATCCTATGAGCTTTGATAGCTCAGCGTTCCTTGCGACGCTCACCACCCGCCCGGGCGTCTACCGCATGCTCGATGATGCGGGAGAGATTCTTTATGTGGGTAAGGCGAAGAACCTGAAAAATAGAGTGTCGAGCTATTTTCGGCGCTCAGCCCAAGACAATAAGACCATGGCGATGGTCGCTCGAATCCGAGATGTTCAGGTCACGGTGACTCGAACGGAAACAGAAGCCTTGCTGCTCGAGCAATCCCAAATCAAAGCCTGGCGCCCACCGTTCAATATTCTGTTTAAGGACGATAAATCCTACCCACAGATTTTTGTCTCGACTGAAGACGAGTACCCCAGGATCGCATTTCACCGAGGTGCTCAGCGGCGAAAGGGGCGTTACTTTGGACCTTTCCCCAGCGCCTACTCCGTTCGAGATAGCCTAAATATTCTGGAAAAAGCGTTTTTGGTTCGCCAGTGCGAAGACACCTATTTTGCCAATCGCACACGGCCTTGCTTGAAATTTCAGATCAAGCGATGCAGCGGACCCTGTTGCGACATGATATCGACGGACGATTACCAGCAGGATGTGGACAGCGCCATCGCTTTTCTTGAAGGCAAGAGCCAGGCGGTCATTGGTCGCTATCATGAAAGAATGGACGCTGCGTCTCAGCAATTGGACTTTGAGCGCGCGGCAGCCTATCGCGACCAAATCAGTCAGCTCAGGAAGATTCAGGCGCAGCAGTCGGTCGTAGGCGCAAAAGGCGATATCGACATTGTCTCGGTGCTCATGCGAGGCGCAGGCGTCGTGGTGCTGCAAATGTATATCCGCGGCGGTCGTTTGCTGGGCAGCAAGAGTTACTTCCCTGAGCTGAGGCTAGATCAAGCACCTGCAGAGGTTCTGGAAGCGTTTCTAATGCAACATTACCTGGATGATCAGTTGGCGGGTCAGCTTCCTCAGGAGTTAGTTCTCAGTCAGTCTCTATCCGATAAATCGGTGCTTGAAGAGGCACTCGAAACGCTTAAGGGCAGTAAGGTGAGAATCTCTGATCGGGTGCGAGGTCAGCGGAGAGAATGGCTTGAAATTGCTGAGCGCAGCGCTGAACAAGCGCTCGGGACCCATTCCGCGAAACGCGACCATGTTGAAACTCGATTTCTTGCACTGGACGACGCCCTGGACGTCGCATCCCCGCTCATGCGACTTGAGTGTTTTGATATTAGCCATTTGCAGGGGGAGGCGACGGTCGCCTCCTGTGTGGTGTTTGATCGTGAAGGGCCAAGAAAGTCCGACTACCGTCGCTTTAACATCGAAGAGGTGGCGGCGGGCGACGACTACGGCGCAATGAAGCAGGCGCTCAGTCGGCGGTATGCCCGGCTAAAAAAAGGTGAAGCGCCGTTGCCAGACGTACTGTTTATCGATGGTGGCAAGGGCCAGCTTCGGCAGGCGATTGAAGTGCTCGATGGGCTTGGCATTGAGGGGGTTCGGCTCATTGGCGTGGCCAAAGGACCGAGCCGAAAAGCGGGGCTCGAAAAACTGATCGAAGTCGATGGGCGAGAATTGGTGTTGCCACCGGACCACCCGGGACTACACCTCATTCAACACATTCGAGATGAAAGTCATCGCTTCGCCATCACGGGGCATCAACAGCGCCGTCAGAAAGCACGCAACCAGTCACCGCTTGAGGGTATTCCCGGCGTCGGGCCAACGCGCAGGCGACAATTGCTTCGACATTTCGGCGGCCTAAAGCAGATCTTGGATGCCACACCGGATGATCTCGCGAAGGTGGACGGTGTCAGTCGACGGCTGGCGCGCGAGATCTATGCTACGCTTCACCCATAGTGACGTGATGTTGTTTGTGCGGTGCGAACCATGAAATTACCTCTTAGTCTGCCGAATATGTTGACGGCCTTTCGCATCGCGATGATCCCCGTGCTGGTGTTGGTTTTTTATCTGCTCCCCATGGATGTCCGTTATCTGGCCTCGGCATTTATTTTTTCGCTCGCCAGTTTGACCGACTGGTTAGATGGGTACCTGGCGCGTTCAATGGGGCAGATGACACCCTTCGGTGCTTTCTTAGACCCCGTAGCCGATAAGCTGCTCGTCGCGGTCGCGCTGGTGCTGCTGGTTGAAGCGCATGCGAGTGCGCTGCTGGCGATTCCGGCGCTGGTTATCGTGGGGCGGGAGATTGTGGTCTCGGCGCTGCGTGAATGGATGAGCAAATACAGTGATCGAGGGGGTGTGCGCGTTTCCATGATCGCAAAAGTGAAAACGGGGTTTCAGATGACGGCGATCATTGTGCTGCTGTCTCAACCCCCGTCGCTCGATAATTTGCTCGTCATTCTTGGCTTTTTGTTGCTCTACATTGCAGCTGGGCTGACCCTCTATTCGATGGCTCAATATCTAGAAATGGCCTGGCCGGAACTTTCGCAAGGGCTCCGCAACGACGAGCCGCGAGATTAGTGGGCCACACCCGTCGGCGCTTCGGCGCTCATGGTATGGGAGAGGTTGATTGCCCGCTCAAGTAGCGCATCGATTTGGCTTGAGGCTTCAAAACTGTACATAAAGCCCAGAAACGCACATTTCGACAGTTCGATCACGCCGCGCAACACGGCGGCTTCGTCCTCGGGGTCACCCAACATGTCAAGGACGCCTGAAAACCAGGCGAGCTCTGCATAGGCGCCTTCCTCGGCAAAGAGCTCGCAAAGCGCCTTCAGAGGAATCACCAGCTCTTGGTCAACGACGGCCGCGAATTCCTGGCTCACGAGCTGACCCGTCCGACAGGGATTAAGATCTCGTTGGTTCTAAGAAAGCTCGGCGTAATTGGCGGGTTGTAGCGCGCCCAGATGGGCTCGCCCATGGGTACCCAAGCGCCACTGGCGGTTAGCGCTGACAACAGCTGGGCAAGGTGCTTCTCATAGAGGGCCTCTTTCCAACCACCGCGATAACGAATCGCGGCCACCATTTGCTGATCGAGCCTTCGAATCTCAACGGTTTGATCCGAAGGCATGGGGAGGGCTTCCAACGCGTGCTCGGCCGGCATAAAAAAGCTCACCCAATAGCCGTCTTGCTCATTGCCTGACTGGGTCACTGGGGCGGTCATGGCAATTTTTTGGTCGCTCACATTGTTGCCAAAAATGTAGCCGCCCAGGCGGCGAAAGGCTTTGTTACCCGCGTCTTTAAAATTGGCCTCGATGTGGGTGGTGGCAACAATCGCATCGTCATACTGCCGGATTTGATACGAATCGGCTTCTTCAATAATTTGGTAGCTTGGCTCTTCTATGGCGAGCGCCTCGGGCGCCATGATCGTCATGGCTAAAAGAATGATCGCAGGACCCATCTATTATCCCCCTCATGGTAGAACTCGTGATACGTTTGCGGGCATGGAACAGTTTGACGAAGCGCTAGAGACCCTTTGGGTTCAAAATGGTGGCATTAATCTCGAAGTGAAGATCCTAGGCCAAGGCCCCGTGGTGCTTTGCGTGCACGGGTGGCCAGAGCTTTGGTATAGCTACCGCCATCAGCTCAAACATTTTGCAGCGCGCGGCTATCGGGTGGCGGCGATGAATGTTCGAGGCTATGGCGCTAACAGCGCACCTGAGGAGATCTCGGCCTACACATTGGAAGCGCTGTCTGACGATGTGGCTGCCGTGATCGCGGCGCTGAGCAATGAGCCCATCATTCTGGTGGGCCATGATTGGGGCGCGCCCATTGCCTATCATACGGCGCTCAGATTCGAAGACCGGGTGAGGGCAATCGCTGGGCTGTCGGTACCTTACCGAGCGCCTACCGGCCTGTCTGGCCTTGACCTGTGGCGGACCATTTATCCAGATCAGTTTTTTTATCAGCTCTATTTCGAGACACCGGGCGTCTTCGAGGCCGCATTTGATAGAGATCGTCAGACGGCACTGCGGCAAATCTACTTCGCGCTCTCAGGTGAGGCGCCACTTGACCACTGGATTCGCTATCAACCCAAGGATGCTGCACTTCTCGATACGCTCGTTGCCCCTGAGCCCTTTCCCTCGTGGATGCGTGACGAAGATTGGTCGATTTACGATGCCGCTTTTGCTCAGAGTGGCATGATCGGGCCAGCCAATCGCTATCGAGCGCAAACGCTGGATGCAAGTGCGCTGCCAGAACTGATCGGTAAAAAACTCAGCCAGCCCAGCTGTTTTATCGGTGGAACCCGAGATGCCGTTAGGCATTTTTTGCCTGGCGCGGATCTCTACGAGGATGCCGGGGTTGATTGTCTAGACTATCGTGGAACTACGCTTATTGAAGGCGCGGGTCACTGGGTCCAACAAGAAGCGCCACATGAGACCAACCTGGTGCTGGAGCGTTTTTTCGAAAGCTTGCCTAATTAGTGGTCTTGTTCAGCGCCCCAAAGGGCGCAACCGTAAGAGGGGGTTTTCTCTAAAGGAAGAGTGGCTCTGGCTCCGTTATGGCATTCAGTCTCGCACATGAGACGCCTAAATAGATTAAAGTTGCGCCGTAAGAAACCGATATGTCTCGTGAGCGTCTTGAAGGATTGAGGGCAAAAAGGAGTGAGGATGGACAATCAGAAAAAACTCAGTCAAGTCGAATGCAAGCCAATGCACGCAGCCCTGGCATTTGGTCGATTGTCAGCATGCATCTTTTTCTTAAGCGTTTGCTGCTCGTTGGCCAACGCGAGTGAAGCTGAGGAGATTGTCGGACCGATCAGCGTGTCGGATGAAGAGTATGAGGCCGTAGTATCGCAGGAGGAGGTCGTGCCGCGCATGGATGAGTCCCTCATTGCACCTTGTGACCCGTTCAGTGATCCATCTTGCAGAGCGGAAATCGAGCTCGAGGGCGGCCAGCGTTATGAGGGAAGGCTGATAGATGGCAAACCACATGGATTCGGGACTTTGTTGGAAGCCAATGGCAACCGATTCGAGGGCTACTTCGAACGGGGGGTGAAGATGGGTCAGGGAAAAATGACGCTATCTAATGGACAGTTTTTTGAGGGGTTTTGGGTGAGAGACCGATTGAATGGGTCCGTGACGCTGGTCTCTGACCAGGGTGATCGATATCAGGGCGCTCTAACGGGTGACTACAAGCCCCAAGGGCAAGGCATGTTGATTTATGCCAATGGTGATCAATACAACGGTCAGTTCGCCATGGGCTTACCGCAAGGGCAGGGTGTCATGGTCTTTGGGCGCACCCGTGGCCCGAATGCTGGCGATCGTCATGAAGGACAGTTTGATCGCGGTTTACGTCATGGACCTGGACGCTACGTGTTCGCCGATGGCACGTCCTGGCAAGTCGATTGCCAGTATGATCGGTGCGAGCGAGCCGGATTCGTTGGCATGATTACGGGCAGGCAAGGACCTCAGCAAGGACAGCCTCCAGAGCGAGAGCGGCGGATGACGGACGCCTATCGTCGTCGGTAATGCCAGCGACTTGGGTCGCCAAGATGCCCAATTCTAGTTCCGGCGGTACGCATCGCTTGAGCGCCTCTGGTCCTGTCACGGCGAGATCCAAAAAGGCCTCGATGTAGGCAAAGCAGCTGGCAATCAGATATTGATCGACCCCCACAGGGAGTCCCGTGCGCGCAAGTTGAGTGTATTCTCCACACTCGAGCACCAGTTCCGCTGTGGACTTGGGTTGAGCGCTTAGCGGTATGGCAAGCATTACACTCATGATGATGAATCGAACCATGGGTCGGTTGGCTCCTGAGTAGACTCCCACGGGTATTCGAATAAATGTGCCAACCGGATGACTGACTGGCGCTGTGGTTGAGAGGCGTTGAGTCCAGTAACATGGATCGGAAACGCGTCGTCTTTATCGTCTCGCTTTACATCTCGTTTTCTGATCTTGCCTCGGTGTAGAACCGGGGGGTTCAAGGGCTCGATCATTGAAAGAAAGCGCGAGAACAAAGTTAAGAAGTTAAGTTGCAAAGATGGGTGCAAGCGAGCCCAACATACTGGGAACTAACCGTGATCGAAAACACATTTCGTAAGAAATTAGAGGCTGGCGAACCCACGCTCGGCACGCACTTCATGTTGACCGACCCCGATGTGGTTGAGCTCATTGGGGGCATTGGCCATTTTGATTATGGTGAGTTCACAGCCGAGTATGCTGCGTTTGATCTCCCGCACCTTTACCACTTAGGTAGAGCGGGAGACGCTGCGAACCTGCCGCTGATGATCAAGCCAGATCAGGCATCGCAAGCCTTCGTGACGCAGGGTGCGCTTGGTGCGGGATTTCATGCGGTGTTGTTTACAGACATTAGAAGGGCAGAGGATGTTCTGACAGCGCATCGGATCATCCGTCCCGAAACCCCTTCTGAGGGTGGGCATATGGGCGTCAAGCTGCGTCGAGCGGCCCTGGGTAGCTACAACACCGATGCATACATAGAAAGTCTAAATGATGTCGTGTTTTGTATCATGATTGAAAAGCACCAGGCCGTCGAGAATCTGTCTTCCATCCTTGATGCGGCGGTCGCAAAGGGCGTCGACATGATTCAATGGGGCCCCGCGGACTACAGCTTGTCGGTGGGGGACCCTGCGCTGCAGCGCTCAAAAGATATCATTCCCATTGAAACGAAAGTTATTCAAGAGAGTTTGGCCGCAGGGCTGCATCCCCGAATCGAGATTGGCAGCCCCGACCAGGCAACGCGATATATCGACCTTGGGGTCCGCCACTTCTGCATCGGCTGGGACCGATTCATTTTGCGCCAGGAGTTATTGAAGTTGGGCGAGTCTATGCGAGCCATCACCGCGGGTATCTGACTCGAAATGCTGGCGTCGCGCAGATCACCGCTTCGTGGTTGAAGTCCGTATAATGCGCAGCGAAGTAAATAGAAGTTAAACATGACCTCTCCTATATTGAGCCTCTCTCTCGGTCGAGACAGCAATGAGCAAAGCCTGGGTGCGCTGATCACGTTTTTGGTCTCGCACGACTTGCTCGCCCCCCAATTAATGAACCAGCACGGCAGCGCTTGTGCGCGAGTAAAGATGCAGGATCTTCGAGGATCAGAGTTTCTGACCACGGTCTTGGTGGGCGATCTGCAGCCAGAGCATTTGAGTGAAGCCGGTCTAGCTTTTTGCGAGAAGTATGTGGCGTCCGGGCGATTCGCTGAGGACTTGGCCTCGATTGGCGCCGCTGAAAATGAGTGGATACTCTTCGATCGGCTTTCTGCACGAATGATGTCTGCTTTGAAGCCGAAAGCGCCCGAAGGCATCGCCCAATCTGCGAAGCAGGTTGTCGCCAAGATTCTCCAATTTCCCGGCAGACCCAGGTCTTAGGGAGGCTTTCGCCTCGCTAGCATTCTGCAGTTGAGATTCGCCCCAATCATGAATGCTTGAGGGCGGCAGGGTGTCGTGTCAGCATGTGGGTTTACTTTGACCTTGAGGCACGCCATGGAACTCGATTATTCACGCATTGACCCTGAGCTTTTACCTGGTCTTGAGGCTTTCCCTGCGCTCGAAATCACGCGAGACAATGTGGTGGCTCTGAGAAATGCGATGTTGGCCAACCGCGCTGAACCGGTGGACTTGCCGATCGCTCGAGAGGCGAAAGACATCCCGTCTGAGGATGGCACTGTGCCGGTCATCATCTACCGCAAATCAGAGAGGGCCAATCAACCCGCGGTGCTTTGGATTCACGGTGGCGGCTATCTGCTCGGGTCAGCCGAGGATGATCGGGCGAGGCGTATTGCCCATGAGCTTGACTGCACTGTCGTCTCTGTTGACTATCGGCTCGCGCCAGAGCATCCGTTTCCAGCAGGTTTTAATGATTGCTTAGCCACCTATCAATGGATGCAGGCCTCGGGCGAGGCGCTTGGCATTGATACAAGTCGTGTAGCAATTGGCGGCGCAAGCGCCGGTGGAGGGCTCGCAGCGGGCCTCGCCCTAAAGTTGCGTGACCTAGGAGAACCGCTGCCGGCGCTGCAACTGTTGCTCTACCCCATGATCGATAATTTGCACGATACGCCCTCGGGCCAGTACTCAAATCATCCCGTTTGGCCGCAGGCAACCTCTTTTGCTGCTTGGGAGATGTACTTAGATGGAACGCCTGGGCTCGAGGCCTCAATCTACGCAGCAGCGACAAGAGCTCAAGATTTGAAGGGCTCCCCGCCGGCATATCTGTGTGTGGGGACTGAAGACCTCTTTTATGATGAGGACGTGCAATACGCAGCACGTCTCAGTCAGGCTGGCATCCCGTGTGAGTTGGCCGTCTTCCCGGGGCTTTACCATGGCGCGGACAGCTTTATGTTTGAGGCGAAAGTGAGCCAAAGGCTACACCGAAGCCTAATCAATGCGTTGAGTGACGCGCTGGAGGGCTAGTTTTAAGTGACGCTTGCTCGCTAGCTGAGACCGAGGAATCCGTTGCATCGCGGCTAATTCGGCTGCGCTTCACCTTGACCCCATTGGTGAACATCACTTCCACGGCGCCGAAGAATCGGCAGCAGGTCTCTGAACGCGGCTGGCGTGAGATTCAGCGGAATGCGGGGGTAGAGATGATGCACGATGTGGTATTGCATCCCCATGGACATGATGTTGCCCCATGGACTCTTGAATCCTCGAGTTTGTCGGTAGCGGTCTTGCTCGATTCCTGGGTGATGGGGCATCCAGCTCAGATAAAACTGAAGGTAGGTCATGCCCAGGTTCAAAGGCAGCCACCAGAGCAGGAGGGCCTCCAGTGCATGGCCAGTCCACGCCATAGCGCCCAGCACACCGAGGTATATCAGTCGAATCACTATTGCATGCATGACGAGATGCGTCTGCCCCGTCCGGTTCAGTGCATCCGCATAGGCTTGTTGAGCGGGTGAGCCCGGCTGTCGTCTGCGGATGCTTTGAATAAAAAAAGCACGCGTATTTGGGGCATGCACATGATAGTCCGGGTCTAAATTCGGGTCGTTGGTGTGTGCGTGATGCTCCATATGGGTGGCGCGCATCACGGTATAGGGCTGTGCAAGCGGAATGAGTGACAACCAGCCGACGCATTCGTTTAGCCACCTGAGTGGATGGCCCTCACGAGCGATGATGCTGTGCTGCGCATCATGAGAGGGCAAGTAAGCCAAGGTGCAGCACAACGTAGCAATGGGGAAGGCGATCCAGAGAGAAAGGTCTGCGAGCAGAACCATCGGCCAAAGCGAGAGCCAAACCAAACAGTTGGTCAGTCCCCAAAAAACAATCAGCCACGGCACTTTGTGCATGTAGTGCCCAGCTATCTTCCGTTCCTGCAGGTCGAGTTGTCCGTCGTCCAACTTGGCTACGGCGTCATCATCTAGGTAGTAGATGGAGTGCCCTTGATTCATGGTCTTACCCAGAACCAGCTGCCACGCCAAATCGTGATGCCAGCCCAAATGATGGCGATAAGAAGGCCGATCCCCAGTGGGTCAACGGTGGCTTTGGACCATCCGGCCAGCTCAAGGCACTCGCCCAATAGTGGGCCGAGAAACAGGATCGCGAACCCCCAGGGGCTCAAGATGAATTTAAGGACGTGAGCCATCAGCTCCCCCTGAATGATGGATGTTGATCAGTGACTGGCTGAGCGCTTATTACGTGGCTCTATTGTTTTAATTCTCGGGCCCGCCGGCACGCTGCGTCACATGTTCAAAAGCTTGCCCTACGATGTTTGCAGTGTCAACATAAGCCGTGGCTCGCAGGTGGCGAGAATCGAGAGGAAAGCGATCCATGCCTGAACAAACGCTCAGGAAAACATACCATCACGGGAATTTGAGAGCGCAGCTGCTGAATCAGAGTGCTGAAATCATTGCCAAGCAAGGCATCGAATCACTCTCAATTCGGCAAGTAGCCAAGCGGTTAGGGGTTTCGCACAACGCGCCGAGTCGTCATTTCGAGAACAAGGCCGAACTTGTCCAAAATTTGGTGCTCGACATCATGAGTCGCCAGCAGGCCAGACTTCGGTTTGTGCTTGAAAGTAATGAGGGGCGCCACCAACAGGTCCAGCTCCGTGCCGCACTATGGTCTTATCTTGACTGGTGTGCGTCTCATCCCATTGAAGCCCAGGTCATTCACCATCCCGATGTGCGCAAGATGGCTGATCATCGTATTCGATCTTCTATGGATGATTGGGTGAAAAGTGTGGAGGCGTTGTTGGGTTATGCCCGGAAGCCCGGGGCTCCCGTTTCGGGCGCTGCGCTGCACTTCTTTTCGCTCGCGCTGGGTGGGGCAGCTATTCTCTTGAATCCGCTGCTCCGGAGTGCGAGTGAGGAGCCCGATACCAAAGTGTTGATTCAACGGTTGGTCGATGATGCCTATCCAGTCTCGTGATGTTGGGCAGCGTGTGTTTTGGTCTTCATCAGCGCAATGCGATTATCGCAGTGAGTCACGCACGCTGGAGTAAGCCTGGATGCCTGTCTTAGGTGATTGAATCTATGACCAGATCAGTTGGGGATGAACTCCGAATCCCAATAATTGTCTGTGGTTGAAGCTCTGCCGACGCAATTGCCTGAGATGCGGGTGGTGTCTTTTCTGAACCTCGAGACGATTTCGGGCAGACCAGACCGTTGACCTGCCTTGGGCGGCTGATGCTCAATAGCAGCGCAACTGCCCGAAAGGCATGGGTCTCTACCAACGATTGACTTGAACTGGCATCGAACGAATGCCTCGAATGAAATTCGATTTCAAACGGGTCTCCTGGCCCACGACCTCAATCGCCCGAAAGCGCTTCATGATTTCCTCCCAGATAATTCTGAGCTGCATTTCTGCCAATCGATTGCCCATACATCGATGCACCCCGAAACCAAATGACACATGGTGACGGGCATTTTTTCGGTCGATGATCAGTCGATCAGGCTGTTTGTGAACTGTATCGTCACGGTTTCCGGAGATGTACCACATCACCACCTTATCGCCAGCTTTCATGGACTTGCCGTTGAATTCGAGATCATGCTTGAGCGTGCGTCGCATGTGTAACACGGGTGTTTGCCAGCGGACGATTTCTGAAACCATGTTGGGAATCAGCGCGGGGTTTGCTCTTAACTTGTCGTATTCCTCGGGAAATTGATTCAAGGCGAGAATGCCGCCTGAGATGGAATTCCGGGTGGTGTCATTGCCGCCCACGATTAACAGCATGATGTTGCCAAGGAATTCCAGCGGTCGACTGACCATGTCTTTGGTCGTTTCTCCGTGTGCGAGCATGGTGATGAGATCATTTCGGCCGGTAGGGTCCGCAGCGGCCCGCTCAGACCAAAGGCCCATAAACGTGCTGGCCATATCATTGAGTCCCTCCAAAACTTCGGCGGGCTCTGGCCCCTCGTCCATGCCCGTGCTCTCTGGCGAGCCGATGGAAATATCGGACCAATACGTCAGCTTTCGGCGATCCTCGAATGGAAAATCGAACAGAGTCGCCAACATTCTCGTCGTGAGTTCGATGGAAACCTTGTCCACCCAATCGAAGGTCACGCCGTCGGAGGGAAGGGCATCAAGGATCTCTGCCGCGTGTCCGCGAATGACCGGCTCAAGGAGCATCAGATTTTTTGGCGATACGACCCCCGTGACTGCAAGTCGCTGCTGGTCATGCTTGGGTGGGTCCATCGAAATAAAGTTTTCGATGTACTGGCCGTTTGGGCTGTCGCCAATGGCAATGGTTGGAAAGGAAGAGAAGGCGTCGTGATTGCTCTCGACCTGCATGATGTCTTTGAACTTGGTAATCGACCAGTAGGGGCCGAATATGCTGTCCTCGGTATAGTGGATGGGATCGTCGCGCCGAAGCCGCGCGAAATAAGGGCGCCAGAGGTCCTGTTGATAGAGCCGCGAATCGCTAACATCAATGTCACTGAGCGGTGCGGTTTCAGGATCAGGCAACGGGCCAGACGGCAGCGCAATCCTAGTGTGTTCCTCGTCGCCCCTTAACGCATCGGCTGGGCCTGTTTCTGTACGATCACTCATTGTGAGATCTCCTTGGCTGACTCTAGAATGTGTGCCACGCGAATCAAAATGGCATGGGTCAAACGCGCAGCAGTTCGATCGCTTTTGGGCGTTGGATGCACCCTTTGAATGAGATGAAAAGCGCTATCGCCTAAAAAATCCTTTTTATATCTCTGAATTTAATAGAAAAAGCTGAGAGAGATTCTAGTCGCTGTAACCACGCTTCACCCTTGTTCGGCCCAGACAGTGGGTTAAAAGTTGGCATAACCCCCATCGATTAGGTAAGTCTCAGACGTGTGGTAACTGCTCGCCTGACTCATGATATAGACCGCAATGCCCGCGAAATCCTCAGGCTGCCCCCAACGACGCATGGGTATTCTGGGCATGACGTTATCGACGAACTTGTCCCAAGCGAAAGTGGTTTCCGTCATACCCGTTTCTATCCAGCCAGGTAGAATTGTGTGCGCGGTAATGCCGTAGCGCGCGTACTCTACAGCCAGCGCTTTGGCCATGGTGATAAGCCCGCCTTTGGTAGCAGCGTAATGCTCACCGCGCGCCTGCCCCGAAACGGCCGCCAGACTCGAAGTGCCAATCAGTCGACCAAAGGCATCGCCGTTCGCTGCGCGCGCTTTCATATGTTGAGCTGCGAGCCGAAACACATAGAACACACCATTTAAGTTGACCGACATGATGCGATTCCACTCATCGGTGCTCATTTCGTCAAAGCTGTTTGCACGGCCACCCACCCCCGCATTGGCAAAACAGCCGTCAACCCGACCATGGATGTCTAGGGTTGCTTGAAAGCAATCAGTGACGGCAGCTTCATCGGCAACGTCGCACAGGTGAGCGCTGGCCCGCACACCGTAAGCCTCCAGAGCGGAGAGGGCTTGTTCATTTTTGTCTGCATTGGTGCCCCAGATGGCCACTTCGCACCCCTGTGAGGCGAGACCCTCGGCCATGCCAAGGCCAATGCCGCCATTGCCACCTGTGATGAGTGCAACGCGACCTTCTAAGTTAAAGAGATTCTTGATCATGGCTATGTGTCCTTCGATTTGCCCCTAGTCTGTCTCAATGCTTAATTGAAAGCCCCAACTGCAGACGATGCCTGTGGCGCTAGGCGCTGCTTTGTCCAGACCGAACCAAGCGATGTCAGTGATACAGAAATAATAAGGCTATCAAGCCCGAGTCACCCTTGGGCTGTCAATCGTTGATTGCAGATAGGTTGCGAGCATGGGTGCTCCTACCAGGGCATTGAGAACTGCAATGTTGTTGACAACTGACGAAGAGTCAGTAAAGTACGCGCGTTAAATGACCATAAGTCAGCGAAACAAAAACGTGGTGATTGAAAATAATTCGAGCCTGAACCCGGGGAAGGGCGATAGGCGCAGCAAGCTCGCCAAGAGCCCCACTTCAGACGACTCAAACCAAGGCTAAGTGAATGATGCGATTCACTCGCCTGATCAGCTCGCGCCACGCCTTAATGCTGGGTGGGTTTGGGCATTGGGTTTTAGCAACTCATAGATACAATCGATGACGCAGCCAAACAACATATCAATGGGATCGCCAATGAGGGCGCGGAGCCCAGAGAATAAAGCGAGGCGCCGCGAGGCTATTTTGGCGGCTTCAGAGCATCATCTTCGGTTGTCGGGGGTCGAGGGGTTTGCGCTCGGGCCGATCGCGAATGAACTGGGTATCGCGAAGGGAACCATTTATCTCTATTTTGAAACGCGAGAAACGCTGCTATTGGCACTGATTGAACGCAAGATCCAACGGTGGTTTGAGTTGCTCATGGCACGACTCCCTGAAATTGGCACTGACAGCGATTGGGCCGCCGCGGTCTACGAAACCGCGCACGTTGACTCTGATCTTCTGCAACTCCTGCTGCGCCAAGATCTCATCATTGAGCACAACGTCTCTCACGCGCGCTGCATTGAGCACAAGCGGCTCTGGCGCGCTTGGCTTGAGGCTTCGGCTGAAGCGATTGAAACCGCTCTGGACTTGACACCGGCGCAGGCCTTGGAGGCCGTCAGGGTGACAGGGCCTGTCTTGTTTGGTTTCTGCCACGCAGAGCAAGGCCCTGATTTGTCTAGCACCGATACGCCTCAGGATATTCGCGAGTTTTTTAGTCCTTTGAGTGTAAAAGCCGGATTCGTGAAAAATCTTGAGCGCATTTTGCGGTTGATTCGAACAGACGAGCCTGAATCATCAGGATAAGTGAGAGTAGAAAGGGACAACACGGTGGCCGAGACACCCTGAAGGACAATCAGCCCCAGAAAGTGCTCTCAAGGGAAGGCTTTGTGAGCGCAATCACCGTTTCATCAAAGGCTAAGACTTGGGATCAAAGGCTAAGACTTGGGATTAAAGGCGAAGACTTAAGACCAAAGAACTGGTGAACTCGCCCAGGCTGGCGCCCCGAGCAAGCTGAGCTTGAATGAAGCTGGGGTCACGCGTGAGTGTTTGGCAAATGTGCGAGAGGGTCGCGAGCCAAGCCCTCGCCATGGCGTATGCCCCGCCTTTGGTTTCAGCAAGAGAACGAAAGGCGCGAATCCGATGAGCCCGAGGAGACGAAACAAATGGTTTTACGGTAGCCATTAAGTCCAATTCAAGATTCAAAAGGAGAATCAATGAACATTAATCGCCAATGGCTACTCGCATCGCGTCCAAATGGCATGGTCTCTGAGGCCAACTTTGAATATGTCGAAACCCCTATCCCAGAGATTCAAGCGGGCGAAGTCCTCGTTCGCAACCTGTATCTCTCGTTCGATCCGACCCAGAGAGGGTGGATGACCGATCGTGAGAGTTACCTGCCGCCGGTTGAGATTGGGGCACCTATGCGCGCGGGTTCGGTCGGGCAAGTGATGTCTAGCCAGCATCCTGACTACGCCGTGGGTCAATTGGTGCAGACCACCGGTTGCTGGCAAGACTACGTGGTTGCTGCGCCAGGACGAGGGCCTATGGGGCTGACCATTCTGCCTGCAAACGTGACGCCCGAGATGATGCTATCGGTCTTCGGTATCACGGGGTTAACCGCCTATTTTGGGTTGTTAGATATTGGTGATCCGAAGCCGGGGGAGACGGTCCTCGTTTCAGGCGCGGCCGGCGCGACAGGCTCAGTGGTCGGGCAGATCGCCAAAATTAAGGGCTGCCGAGTCGTCGGGATTGCGGGCGGTTCGAAGAAATGTGCTTGGCTAAAAGAACAAGGTGGGTTCGATGATGTCATCGACTACAAATCGGAAGATGTGGGCGAGGCTATCCAGCGTACCTGCCCTGATCGAGTCGACGTCTTTTTTGACAACGTGGGTGGTGCAATTCTTGAGGCGGCGCTTGATCATATCGCGCTCCATTCTCGTATTGTGATGTGTGGTGCGATTTCTGGTTACAACAGCGACAGCGCGGTGCCTGGACCCAAGAATTTGATGAACATCATCTCTCGTCGTACGAAGATGCAGGGGTTCATCATCCTTGACTACATCGACCAAGCGCCGAGCGCCATTGCACAGCTCGGCGAGTGGATAGCCAAAGGCCAATTGCGTTTTGAGATCGATGTGCAAACTGGATTCGAGAATATCCCGGCCACACTGAAGCGGCTATTCACCGGGGAAAACATGGGGAAACAGTTACTCAAAATCGCGGATCCTGTTTGACGAATGCTCGTTAAGCGCGCAAACCATCGAAATTGTTAGAACGTGCCCCGCAAGCGGGCGCTCGAAAGGAGAGGAAGTTGATTGAATTTAAGTTGAATGGAGAAATTGTTCAGACGAACGATGATCCCAATACCCCACTCTTATGGGTGGTGCGCGATACCTTCGGACTGAAGGGGTCTAAGTTCGGTTGCGGTGCAGGCCTCTGTGGTGCCTGCACAATGCATGTGGATGGTGCGGCCGTGCGGACTTGCATGCTGCCCATCGCTGCGGTCAACGGTCAGGAGATTACGACGATTGAGGGCTTAGGCTCGCCTGAGACGATGCATCCGTTGCAAGTGGCCTGGAATGATTACGCAGTGCCTCAGTGTGGTTACTGCCAGTCAGGTCAGATCATGACTGCCGCGGCCATGCTGAGCGCTAATCCGAATCCCTCTGAGGCAGATGTGGACGCCGCGATGTCAGGCAATATTTGTCGATGCGGGTGTTACAACCGCATAAAAGATGCGGTGCTGTCTGTGAGCCAGCAGCCGATCCAGTTTGTGGATGCGCTGGCGCCAAAATCTCAAGGTGAGGAGGCGAAGGCATGAAAATCGAAAACCTTTCTCGTCGACGTTTTCTCCAGTCCACCGCGGTGGTCGGCGGTGGATTGGTGGTGGGATTCAACCTAACGGGATGCTCGGAGCCCGGTCCGCTGCCTATCGCCCAAGTGCCCGATGCTTGGGTGCCCAATGCGTTTGTACAGTTACTTCCGGACAACACCCTCAAGTTCTACACAGCGCGAGACGAAATGGGTCAAGGCGTCACCACTGGGCTTTCAACCATTCTTGGCGAAGAGCTCGATTACGACCCATTGGACATGGAGATCCTGTTCGCAGGGGTGCATGAGGATTACAACAATCCAGGCATGGGTGTCCAAGCGACGGGGGGCAGCAATGCGATCCATTCGCACTACCCTCAACTGAGGCAAGTGGGGGCCAATACTCGCGCCCTTATTCTGGCGGCCGCAGCGGTCGATTTGAATGCCCCCCTGGATGCATTATCCACCGAGCGCGGACAGGTGCTGTTTAATGGGCAGCGCTACCCTTATGGTCAGTTTATTCAGACTGCAAGCGGGATGCAGGCGCCTCAAGATGCACCGCTGAAGTCTGCCGATCAGTTCAAGTTTATTGGCCGTGAGTCGGCTCGAGTCGACGCGTTGGCGAAATCAACCGGTACCGCGCCCTTTGGCATTGATGCTGAGGTCGAAGGGAAACACTACGCAGTGGTTCGCAGAGCGCCTGTCGCGGGTGCCGCTGTACGGACATTTAGCGGCGCCAAGGCACAAGCAATGCCCGGTGTCACCGACGTGGTGGAGATCGGAAGCGGCGTCGCTGTGGTGGCCAAGGGTTATTGGCAGGCTAAACAGGCGGCTGAAGCGCTGACAATTGAGTGGACGGAGGTGCCGCTGTCAATCGTTGATAACGCATCGGTCCGCAGAGACTATGAGGCTGCCATTGATGATGAGGCCGTGGGAACCGAGTCTTCTGAAGGTGATTTGGACGCCGGATTCGCTGGCGCTGATCTTTCGGTTGAATCCGAGTACTGGACGCCTTTTTTGGCTCACGCACCGATGGAGCCCATGAATGCGCTCGTGAGAATCGAAGGAGACTCAGCGGAGGTCTGGTCGGGCACTCAAGGACCCGTGGCCGCGCGAAATTTAGTGGCTCGGTTTGCCAACCTTGAGCCCAGCAATGTGCGAGTGCATCAATCCTACTTGGGCGGCGGCTTTGGCCGACGAGGAACGCTAACGCACGTTATTGAGGCGACGCAAGTTGCGGTCGCGACGAAAAAACCCATCCAGTTGGTGTGGACACGCGAGGACGACCTGCGCCATGGCTTATATCGTCCGGCTTCCTTAATGCGGATTAAAGCGGCCCTAGGTGCGGATGGCAAAATTGCTGCGTGGGATGCCCGACGGGCCGGCGGCAACATTTCGCCCGAGACGATCAAGAACTTGCTTCCGGGGCTCTTCCCGGGCATTGGCGAAGGCACCATTGATTGGACGGTGGGGCTAGCGAACAGCGCGTTTAACGGTTGGGTGACGGATCCCAGCAGTGTCGAGGGCTTGGCTGACGATTATGATCATCCCAACACTCGGGTGCGTCATGCGACAGTCGACCATGGGCTGCCTTTAACCTTTTGGCGCTCCGTGGGTCACTCCTATACAGCGTTCGCGAAGGAGTCGATGATGGATGAACTCGCGCATGCAGCGGGTGCGGATCCGATCGAGCTCAGGCTCCAGAATACGCACAACAAACCCAGGTTGCAGAATGTGATCCGTGTCGCGCAGGCAAAGATGAAAGCCATGCAGGTTCCCGAGGGACATCATTTAGGCTTTGCCGCCCACCACTCGTTTTTGACTGATGTGGCAGAGGTTGCAGAAGTCTCCGTTGAAAATGGGCAGATCAAGGTGCACAAGGTGCTCTGCGTCGTGGACTGCGGCACCGCCGTCAATCCAGATATTGTTCGCGCACAGATGGAAGGGGGGATCATCTTTGGTCTGACCGCAGCACTTCATGGGGAGCTTGAGCTTGAGGCCGGCGCGATTAAGCAGAGCAATTTTCATGACTATCCCATCCTGAGAATGTCTGAGGCGCCTAAGATTGAGGTGGTGATTGTCGATAGCGGCACGGAACCGACTGGGGTTGGTGAGCCTGGGTTGCCGCCGATCGCGCCCGCTGTTGCCAATGCCGTCTTCAATGCCACCGGTCAACGGCTTCGCTCGTTACCTCTTCGATTAGCTTAGCGGGGCAACGTTGAAAGCCTCAGCACCAACCATACGGATCGGTGTTGAGGTTGCCGTCGTCTTCTTTCTCGATCCACGACTGTATTGATTCCTCGCTGACCTCTGACATAGTGTCATTATGGGTGTTACGTCAAAGCATTGGATTAGGAGAGGGCGAGATGAATTTAGACGGGCAGGTGGCCTTGATTACGGCGGCGGGGCGCGGCATCGGGCGAGGCATTGCAGAATCGCTCGCCGAAGCCGGCGCGTCGCTGGTCATTAATTCCTATTCTGAGGCGACAGTACGCGAGACGGCGGCGCTTTGTGAGGCGAAAGGTGCGCGGGTCGAGGTCTGTATCGGGGACATTACAGATCGAGACAAGATGATCGAGATGCGCGAGCAGGCATTATCGACATTCGGTCAGATCGATATCTTAGTGAATAACGTAGGTGCCGGACCCAAATCGGCTATCGAGCCTGATGCGCATGAACTCGGGCCTACTCAAGCGATTTGGGATGCTCTCTATCGTCAGAATCTTTTGCCCGTGGTGTTGATGTCCGAGGCCGTCATTCCTCACATGAAGGCTAACCGTCGGGGCAAGATCGTCCACATATCCTCTATTGCCGGGAAAGTGCCGTTCTCTGACAAAATGCTCGAGTACTTTGTGCATCATTCTTATGGTGCGATGAAGGCCGCACTGATCAGTTTCACTCAGACTCAGTCCGAATTACTCGGCCCCTTCAACATCAACGTGAACTCGGTCTGTCCTGGGGTTATCTACACTGACTCTTGGAAACAAAATAGTGAAAAGGCTGTCTCGATGATTGACGAGTTCAAGGGACAGGACCCACGTGAGTGGTTTGAAGGTATTGCTCGAGGCGATTACCCCCATATTTTTGACCGGACGCCGCTGCGTCGGGAGCAAACGGTTGAGGATATTGGTCGAGCGGTGGTGTTTCTAACCTCGGATCACAGCGTCAATATCACCGGCCAATCCCTCATGGTGGATGGTGGCATGGTGAAAGTTTAAGGTTCGGGCAGGGCATCGTGATGTCGTTTCTTCGCAGGCGATGGTGGTTGTTATTGTTGGTCGTTGCGCTGCTGACGTTGGGTGGCTTGAAGTTTCGAGTATCCGTCGTCAACGATCGGGTGATCGAGGAGATAAAGGCGAACCCCATGGGTGCGCGTGCCCAGAGAACCATGATCGTCACGTTGCGTGATGGCCGAATTTTTCCCGTCAATTATCTTGTTGAGGACGGGCGCGTTTATATGGGCATCGATGGCCTTTGGTGGCGCGCCTTTCAAGGCGAAGGGAGTTCCGTCACTCTGTTCATTCAAGGTGAACAATTTGAAGGTCACGCGACGGTGATCCTGGATGATCCTGCGCGAGTTAAAGATGTGTTTTCTCGGCTCCGGCCCACGGTGCCTAAGTGGTTGCCTGATCAACTGAACGGAAAGCTCGTTGAAGTAACGCCGACCGAGAGTCGTCAGGGTTAAAGATGAGTTCAACGTTTCGTTAGCATTGAAGTTGCTGCTCTGCTTCGGCACCCAACGGCAGGTGAGGCAGTGCCCTCCCAGTCAGGGTCTGCGACCCCGTTAAGGCGCTGATCTTTGAACTCGATGGCATGAATTCGTGCGAACCGCGCTGAACGGTTTTCCCTCTTCACAGTGAATCCGCTCTCCATCCAGGCATCAATTTGCGCTTCCTGCCATCCCTCGGACGTGATTTCAGCTTCAAAACCCATGAAATCGATGACCCGCTCATTCTTCTCATTTATAGACGACAGTGGGTGGATGCGCGGCGCTTTGATAGCCTCCACCAATGACTCGCCACGATCAACAATCCTAGAGATCACCTGAACCAGTGCGGACGGGATGCGAATCCCACCTGCGGCGCCCATAGAAAAAACGGGTTGGCCGTCTTTGAATGCCAGCAGCGGCGCAATGGACGTTCGGGGCCGATAGCCGGGGCTTTGTTTTCCGGTTCTTAGGTAGTTCCCCATCGTTGCGGCGTAAGCAAACCCCAAGTCTGGATTAGCAACACGCGCGCCAAACGATGGGCCGAGCGTCTGGGTGATCGAGACCCAAGTTCCATTGCAATCCGCGGTTACGAAATGGGTTGTGTGAGCGTCGGCTTCGCCAATCCAATCAGGCATTTCCGAAGCGCGCTTTTGCTGTGCTAACGAGATAACGTATGGTTCGGCCGAGGGTATAACGATCTTCTTTGCCTGAACTTCGGCCCAGCTCCGGGATAGGTGCATGCTTATTTCTTTCTCCTCATAGTCAGTGGTCATCGTGTTTAGCGCCAGCCCAATCGCTTGACTGACGATCGGGGCCCACTGACTCTCCGAGTATTCGGATAGCGGAAGCTGATTCAAAATATTGAGTGCTTTAAGGACTAAGCCACCGCCACCGGGCGCAGCTATCGCGTGGAATGTATGGTCTCGGTAGGAAAGGCTAATCATACGGGCGGGGAGTACCCGATAATTTTCTAAGTCAGAAAGCTCAACGTAGCCACCGCCTTGGATGATTCCCTTCGAGATTTGCTCAGCGACTGAACCTGAGTAGAAAGCCTCGAAGCCAGCCTCTCCAAGGCGTTGCAGTGTCTCCCCTAACGTGGGTTGCTTGAGTAACGCATTCGGGGCATGGGTAAGCCCGCCTTTGCCAATAAACGACTGCCTCATACCTGGATCCGCCGCGAGCACTGCTTGAAGCGACTCATGTCGCGCGGCTTCGCCGGGGAGGAGTTTGAATCCCTCTGAAGCTAATCTGATGGCCGGTTTGACTAGTTCACTCCTGGACGATCGGGAGAACTGTTCCGAAAGTGTACTCAACAATTTTACGACGCCAGGGGTGGCGACGGTGGCGTAACCGGACTCAGGAAGCGAAACATCGTAGACGAAGGTTTGGGGAATTTCTGTCATCGCATTAAAGCCGAAGATTTCACCTGTGCTAGTTCTAACCAACGCCATGCTGCGACCCCCAAGTCCACTCATACTTGGCTCGACTACAGACAACGCGAGCGAGGTGGCAATCGCTGCATCGACTGCGTTGCCTCCATTGGCCAGTATCTCTAGCCCCGCCTTGACCGCGTCGGGCTGAGCAGCAGCAATCACGCCCTCTGTTGCGAGGGCAAGAGGGTGCATCCATGCGAGGCTAAGAGCACACAGCGCGTTTCTCAGGAAGAAGCGGATAGTCATGAGCTGTCCAGGTGTACAAGTTAGCTCGATTATCTCGACCCAAAGCAGTGAGGTAAATGGTGCCAATCGACGTGATTCACTGGTCAAATGGTTTGCTGGTCCGAGTCCAAAAGAGACCCATCGATTGGGGCAGCTGAGCAAGGTGGACGTTACGCGACCTTGCTCAGCCTTCAAGATTGGGTGGTTATATTTTTAACCTTAGATCAACTTGGTAATTTCGGCCGAGGTCTTGGTGAGCGTCGGAGAAATACCCAAAGTAACCATCAGCCGTGGGAGCTCTCTCATCCCCAACATTTTTGACCAGAAGACGTACACGCGCATCGTATTGACCAAGTTTGAACTTATAGTGCAGCGAAGCGTTGTATGTCGTCATGCTGGGAACGACGAACTGAGTTCCGTCCGCGAGCGTCAGACTAGTTTGTACGAATGATCCTTTTTTGAGACCAGTCACAGAGAAACCCCACGAATCTGCGCTGTAACTGAGCCTCAGGGCATGCTTCTCATCATAGTTGCCATTAATACCGAGTAGGTCGCCAAAGCCGCTTAGCGTTACGTAGGCTGGCAGGGCTCCAGATGTTGAGGCTGTTTGGATAGGTCCAAAAGTACCCGTCGGAACTTGATTAAAGGTATCCGTGAATACAGCGTTATATTTGATGCCAAAGTTACCAATTCCAGTCTCGAAGTCATAAGTGATACTGAAATCCTGTCCCTCTAACGTCCTTGTGGCCATATTCATGTATTCATCAAGGATACGATAGGCTTCTCCAACGGGGCATATTCCGGCCGCTGCAAACAAAGCCAGATCTTCCTCTCCTAAATCCGCCGTTGGTTCACGCACTGTTGCTGGGTTGCCTACAAATGATCCGCAATTGTTAGGCCCCTGGGCTAGAAGCAGAGCGAGATCTAGTATGGTGTTGTTTTCTCGGCCGAAAAGACCAATTGTTTTCTCTTTCTCGATTTTCCAGGCATCGTAGGTCAATATGAATCCTTCGAGAGGTTGAAGCACGATACCGTAGGACGTGTTGGTTGATTCCTCGGGTTCAAGCTGTTCTGCACCATCTGCATATCTCTGCATGGTCCAATCAAAGTCCCTTACATCGCCGTTGTTGCCAGCGATGTACTGGTAGACTGCGTCTACCGTCGTACCGAATCGAGCGACTTCAGCCTGATTAACCTGCACGAGATTAGGTGCTCTAAAGGCTGTCTGGGCAGATGCTCGGAACAATAGCCAGTCAGTCGCATCCCAACGAAGCGCCAGCTTTCCGACGGTCGTCGAACCCGCGTCGGAAATGTTCTCGTAGCGAGCGGCGAGCTGAGCTGATATCGACTGTAGAATTGGAATCTGGGCTTCAGCGAAGAGGGATGTGGTGTCTTTCTCTCCTCGGGAGTCTGTGGTCGGGCTTGATCCGAGGACGTCACTCACGAAAGGGAAGGTGTCACCGTTATCGGCTAGAAATGGGATCGTTCCGTCGAGTCTAGGGTCGCGGTCATCCTCATAACTTTCCTCACGATATTCGAAACCTATCAATAAACCTAGTGGCCCAGCTGGCAGCGAAATAACTTCTGGATTGCTCAGTTTGAAGTCGAAAAGTGTCAGTTCACTTTCGTCGTCGCGGGAGACATCGATCAGCGCGCGTTCAATATTGCTATCTTCCGCGGTAAGCGCGAAGGGGTTTATGGCTGCTTGCGTAGGATCGGCAAAACCCTCAGTCAATAGATTATTGGAAATCCGGTTGTTGGTCAGGTCCTTAGTTTTAGCCTTTGAGGTTAAAAATGCGGTTTCCCAATCCCAGTCACCTGCAGTGCCCCTCAATCCAACGAGGAAACGCGTTGTCGTCTTGTCGTTGTTTACGATTCGAGGATAGTAGGGGGGACGCCAGCCATCCAATCTTAACTTTTTGCCCGCCAGAGGGTTTTCACCATCAACTGTCAGAGCGTTGGTGTAGTAATTCGTGCCCGCTATACCAATAGGGGCAGAACTCGAAGTGCCTGCGGGTTCAATCACTCGAACCGAATCGGCCTCGTAATAACCCACCTCAGCAAAGAGCTCTAATTCATCTCTCAATTGGTGATTTAGAAAAACAAATAAATTAGTTCTCTTTAATGAACTCCTGAAATCGCGATATGCACCTGGATTCAGATAATAGTTATCAGACGTGGTGTCCGGCAGTACGCACGTACCATAGCCTGTGTCGACAGCCTTCGACCCGGCGCATTTTGAATCCGACATGGGTAATACCTGAAATTCACCGGCGGAATCAGTGAACGGGTTTGTTCCAGATTGATCGAGCTGAGGATATTGATAGCTGTATAGATTTCTGAATGCCGTGTCGTCTTTCCAAGGAGAATCTTCAGGAAGAGCAAGCCTGTGATCTGAGTTTCCCCATCGAGAATCTTCTGATGCTCTAATTCGATCTCGGTCGTAGTAGTCAAGCATCAGCATTACGTTGGTTCGGCCATCGTTAAAATTCTTGCCAAATTTCGCATTGATCGTAACGTCATTGGCATCAAAATGATCGTAACCTGCAAACTTGGTGATGACCTCTGCGCCCTCAAAGTCTTTTTCTAGAACGTTGTTGACAACGCCCGCAACCGCATCTGCTCCATAGATCGCTGAAGCACCGTCTTTCAGCACCTCCACTCGATCCAATCCTAGCGAGGGCAGTACATTGGAGTTCACCGTGAGTGTCGGGACATAGTCGCCACCCAATAGTTCAGTTTGGTATCCGGCGGCGTTGACTAATCTCCGGCCATTAAGCAGTACGAGCGTATTGCCCACGCCCAAGTTTCTTAAATTGTATGAGCCAATATCCCCTCGAGCAGAATTTACGCCGCCCGACGTGTCTTCCTGCTCGGTGAAATAGTTCAAACCCATCTCTGGGAGGTTTTCTAGTAATTCTTCACCAGAGTCGACGCCTAACGCGTCCAGATCGGCTTGGTTAAGAACTGAGACAGGTAAGGCGCCTGTAATTTTTGCTCCCCTAATTTGGCTTCCAACAACAGTGATTTCCTCAATCTCGGATTCTTCTGCGAAGGCATGGGAGCACAGGGTGAGGAAAGTCAAAAGGGTCAAGGTCAGGATTGAGACCAAGCAACTTTTCTGGTCCTCTTTTATATTCATAATTCGCATGAGTAATCTCTCTCGATAAAAATTCATTGGCTCTTTGTTCCATAATTGAAGGATCTCACGCTGTAGCAAAATTGATTTCAAAAAAAAATTCAGATAAACATAACTAAATGTTATGAATTATCGGAAAGCAGTTGATGCCTGAATTCAACGGGGTTACTTCGAGGCATATAGAAGCCTTTCATCACGTGTTCGCTCTGAGGTCCATCACTCGGGCGGCTTTGCGCTTGCAAGTGTCTCAACCATCAATTAGCAAGATGATTCGGTTTATCGAATATCGTTTAGGGGTCAGTCTGTTTGATAAAGAAGGGCGAGGAATAGTGCCTACTTTGGAGGCTGAAGCGTTATTCGAAAAATCGTCTGAAGTTGTCCGCACAGTTGCTGATTTTAACGTCCTAGCAACTGCTCTCGTTGCCTCTAGACTAGGTGCTATCCGTCTTGGGTGTACGATCTCCTTAGGCATGACGCTCGTGCCGATCATACTTCGGCATCTCTTTTCAGCTCCGGATCGCTTTCATGTTGACATCTCGCACATGCAGAGCAGCGAACTCGAATCATCGCTGTTAAAGGGAGAGTTCGATGCGATCATCTGTTTTAATCCGGAGGAGTCAACTCTGGTAAAAAAGGTTAGTCTGATTGAGGGGCGGCTGATGGTCGCCGCGCCGACAAATATTGCTCTGCCTGATGGCATGCTGCGGTTGGAGGAACTGGCTGGTTTTCCCTTTGTCCGACTTAAATCGCAAAAGCATGGTGAAACCAGCGTTTCTTTAGAGGAAATCCTCACCCAGAACAATGCGCAAATGAATTGGGTCGCTGAAACTGAAGCAATTTCAACTGCTTACGCTCTGGTTCAATCCGGTGTGGGTTGCGCGTTTATTGATGAGTGGAGCTTGATGCAGTTAGGCTCAGCTGAAAACGTAGCAGTTCGAGACTTCGAACCCTCGCTCACCTACGAGATCGGCGTTCTCTATCGATCAGATCAATCGGATTCAGAGAAAGTCATGAGTTTTGTAAAGTCGCTTTCGGAAGTTGCGCCCGCATTAGAATTTCCAGGTTAACGGAGAAAATGAGAGTAAGTCGAGGACCTTGACTGGCGCGAGATTTCTTAGCGTGCGCGATGACCGCGTGAAAAGCTTGATGAGAGGCAAGCACTGTATTCACCTCACACCCAGCCTAGTCTTACGCCTGCAGCAATCCCACCCGTCGACAAACCATTTAAAGTTGATTGATCGGCCAAAAAGGGCTTCATGAGTCCACCTGGCGATCATATGCTCACGAGAGAGTGTTATTTTCGGTTGCTAAGCTCGAATGTGAGCAGAGTAGCTGTATTCCGATTGTTAGATTATCGGCTTTGTGTTTTTTTAATCGTTTCTATGGCGCTAGGGGTAACGCAAGAGAGCAGATTCCGTGTGCTAAGGGTTCAGGCTAATCGAACATTGACCAAGGGCAGAAGGATTTTGAACTTGAATAAGCTGAAAACGAGATGTGCTTTGTTTGACCTAGAAACTTCTCGATCTTCTATGCTCGTCCTTTGGGGGTACCTAATTCAAGACCCCAAGAAGGTTCTTATTTATGGTTTTGCTCGATCCACGAAGCGCATTGTTATGCTGGGTTTCTTTTTTGGGTGGAGCGTCTTGGCGATAGGCAATGATAGCCACCTGGAAGATGCGGTACTTGTGGGTGATGGGAAAAACTCGGAAGGCCGTGCGCACGCCCCTCGGCGGGTGCTTTTCGTGGGGAATAGTTATCTCTACTACAACGACAGTCTTCACAATCACGTCAGACGGATCCTCGAAGAACTTCAGCCGGTAGAGCCCAAAAAACTCATTTTTAAGTCAGCAACGATTGGTGGAGCCCAGCTTTCGCATCATCCTATCGCGTGGCATCTTGAGCATAAGAATTTAGGTGTGGCTCAGCCATTTGAGGTGGTGATCCTACAAGGTGGTAGTGCCGAAGTCTTGAATCCAAAACGAGAGCAAGCGTTTCAGGAGACAGTCGACCGGTTCTGTCGGCTCATTCGAGAGGCTGGGGGGGAGCCGTTGCTCTATATGACGCACGCTTATGTGACTCCTCACCAAAACGTAGAGGAAGGGCAAATCGATCGCATCGAATCGGCTTATCTGCGTGCGGGACGAAGAAACGGGGTGCGGGTGATTCCGGTGGGAAGGGCCTTCGATCAAGCCTACCGAGAGTTCCCAGACATTCGACTTCACGAGACGTTTGACGGCTCACATCCTAATTTGAATGGAACTTACTTAGCATCGCTGGTCGTCTACTTATCGCTCTACGGTGGGGATTTGAAGGAACTGAACTATGATTATTTCGGAGAGCTCGCGCCCAGTGTGAGCAAGCCCCTTCAACGGATTGCCGAGTCAGTCGTTTTGAAGTTTCAGTCAAATAGCGCGATCAATGCGAAATAACTTGGGATATTGCGTGTGATGAAAAGATTTGAAGATTCGCGGCTTTTGAAATGAGAACTGAGGGTGAAAGGATACGAACTAACGCGACAATTGGCGCGTTGCCTCCGGGTGAAGAGCCGCCTCCATGCAAGGGCTTGGGAGTATTGCCTCGCCTATGTTGGAGCAGTTGAGAGTTGAGTTGAGAACGAACAATGAGTAAGCGAGCGTTAATTCTCGGCCCCGCAGTCTTTGGACTGATGATGGTTTTTAATAACCAGCCCTGGATGCCTAACACTGCCTGGATGGTTGCTGGCATAGGCGTTTGGATGGCCATTTGGTGGGCCACAGAAGCCGTGCCTGTGGCGGCAACCGCGCTGATACCGCTTGTTTTGTTCGAACCCCTGGGTCTCGGTAATTTCAAGGAAACCGCGGCGCATTTTGCGCATCCAACGATCTATCTCTTTCTGGGCGCATTCGTCATTGCGGCCGCGATCGAAAAAACGAATTTACATCAGCGAATTGCTTTAACCATCTTGGTATGGACGGGCTCAGAGGGGCGGCGGCTCATTTTCGGGTTTATGGTCGCCGCGGCATTTTTGTCCATGTGGATGTCCAACACCTCAACTACCATGATGTTGTTGCCCATCGCGACGTCAGTTGGTGGCACCATCGTCAAGACCATCCCCGACCTTTCGGAGCGAGACGGGAAGCGCTTTCAAACGGCATTGATGTTAGGGGTTGCCTATGCGGCGACCATTGGTGGTATGGCAACCTTGATTGGGACGCCACCTAATATATTTCTTGCTGGTTTTATGAAGGAGACCTATAGCATTGAACTGGACTTTCTGACTTGGATGCTGCTTGGACTGCCCCTAGCAACGGGTCTGCTCCCCATCGCTTGGTGGCTGTTGGTTCATAGGTTTTATCCGATCGAGATCCCGGCTAACGAGAGGGTGGAAGCCCATATTGATTCAAGACGAGCTGATCTCGGATCTATTTCCGCAGATGAGAAGAAAGTTGCCCTGGTTTTTATAGTCGTTGTCCTGTATTGGATGTTGCGTCGTCCAATCACGACAGGGTTGGGGTTTCAGCCTATATCGGATAGCGGTATGGCCATTGCTGGCGCACTCATGCTTTTCGTACTGCCTTCATCTAGCAGCCGCTCAATGAAGGGAATACTGACCTGGAGTGACGTTTCAAATCTGCCCTGGAGCGTACTGTTGCTGTTCGGTGGTGGACTGGCGCTTGCCGCGCAAGTCGCTGATTCTGGTCTCGCTGAATGGCTCGGGCTACAGCTTTCGGGTACTGCCAACTGGGGTAGATTGACGCTGATAATCTCGGGTGTCGTGCTCGTCATCTTTTTGACTGAGTTAACGAGCAATTTAGCGACTACAGCAACGTTTCTACCTATCATGGCAGCGCTAGCGCTTCAGCTGGACGTGTCCCCAGTATTGCTGTGTATTCCAGTGACTTTAGCCGCAAGCTGTGCGTTTATGCTGCCAGTCGCGACGCCGCCTAACGCGGTAATCTACGCTTCTGGGCAAGTCACGATTAGACAAATGATGCGCGCTGGTTTCTCGCTCAATCTCCTTTCAACCGCCCTGATAACACTGGCCGGCCTGTATTACGTACCCCAATTGTTCGATTAGGGCAATCGAGAGTCATTGCAGCTTGCGGAGCAGGACGCTCGCCCCAAGCTTACTTTCCTCGAAATTCCTCGATGATAAAGGAGCGAAACTCGCGCGCCGCAAAGGAGCGGAGACGTCCTTTGGGGAAGAGCGCTCCGATGGACGTATGGATGATTGGCTCAATTGGTAGGATATCGAGTTCGTCATTGAGAAGTTTGCGAGCGTTGATGCTATCAATAATGGCAGACCCAACCCCGGCTTGAACAAGTGCCGCAGCGGTCGGGATGGATTCGGTTTCGGCAACCCAGTTAAGTTGGATGTTATATCTCGCGAGGTGCTCGTCCAGAGACTGCTGAGTTTCGTCGGTTGACAGGTGAAAAATCCTGATCATGGGCAAAAGACTCAGCGCCTCGAGCGAGGATGTTGAGGGTTTTGTTGCAGATGACTTCGATGTCAGCAGGACCAGGGAGCCGCGTTCAAGAGTGATTCTTTGTAGTTCTTCATCAGGCGTTGGGTTAAAGCAGAATACAAAGTCGAAAGCCTCCTGGCGCATTTGTAAATTGAGCTCCAAGCTTTGTAAATTTTTAATATGAAACGAAGAGTTGGAGTGGACGCTGGTAAAGCGGGCCAAGAGGCGAGGTAATAACCCAATGCCCAAGGAAGGCGTCACGCCGATTCTAAGGGTTTCCTGTGTTAGCTTGCTTAAGTTCTGAGCAGTCAAGCGGAACTCATTCGTCGCCTGCTCAATGACCTGACTCTTTTCATACAATTTTTCAGCCTCTAACGTTGGCCTCACACCTCGACCTGCACGCTCGAAAAGGGGATAGCCCAATTTGTACTCAGCGTATTGCAAAGTTTTGCTTACTGAAGGTTGCGAGACGTTCAGAGCCTTTGCGGCACCGATGATGCTTTGACGTCGATAAACTTCATGAAAAACTTCGATTTGTCGGTAGGAAAGCATTTCTTGATGTTATTTCTTATTGATTTCGGTGAATGGTGTTGCAGATGCGCGATCTTGGGGTGGTTAACTCTTAATATCAATCAATAAATTGAATAAAAACAATAGGCTATGTGAATTATCGGAGCACTTATACAAGTCAGCCTCTCTGATTTCAATGGCAACATTCTGGGCAGTGGAGGATCCTAAAATATAAACATAAGTTATATATATGCCAACTCTTTTCTATTAAGTCCTCAAAGATAGTTAGATATCTTACTCACGTCTAGGCAGTAAAACGGCGCAGTTATTCAGATTTTCAGTTGGACCATAGCTGTAAGTCCTGGGCGATAACTGGTAGCCAGGTTGGCGTTGGCTGCAAGCGCACACCGCTCTGGGGCCTAACGCATCAGTTATCTAAAACACTTTAAATAGAGAAAAGAGGGGACTCCATAATGTTCAACCATCCAGTATCTCGAATTGCGATCGTCCTATGGGGGGCATCGGTCGCCTCTAATGCGCTCGCTGAACAAAGCGTCTCCTCGGATCCAAATGAACCTGTTTTAGAGGAGATCACAGTGGTTGGTACTCAGATTCGGGGTGCCAAGATTGCAGGCGCATTGCCTGTTTCGGTTTTAGGGCAGGCAGACTTGGATGCGCTGGGTGTCGACTCGGGTGAGGAACTTCTGGAGGCGATGCCAGAGATGGGGCTCAATTTTTTTACTGAGCAAGAAGATACTTCCGGTGGGGTCAATTCTGCTCGGGGTGACATAGGCGCTTATAACTTAAGGAACATGGGCGTTGGGAACACATTGGTTCTTTTGAACGGTAGGCGCCTAGTCAATGCTGCGGGTTACCAAACTGAACTGCTGGGTGGCGATTACGTGCCCACGCTCACCGTAAACTCTAATGTTCTGCCCACCTTGGGACTTGAACGCGTGGAGGTTCTTAAAGACGGTGCGTCCGCCATATATGGCGCCGATGCGGTTGCGGGCGTTGTGAATAATGTATTGCAAAAAGATTTTGAAGGCGCTGAGGTGATTACCAAGTTTGCGGGCTACGATCATTTCGATGCGAATGACGTCACCATCAACGCCAAGTTCGGCAAGAGCTTCAATGAAGGTGCCACCAATGTGACGCTGATGGTTGATTACTACGATCGAGAGCGGATCAGAGCATCTGAGGATGCAAGGTGGGGTAATTCGGACCACCGCGAAGTTTTAGCCGATGATTCGCCGTGGAAATCAAGCACGGCTTTCAGAAATCTGTACAGCTACCAGTATCCTCAACTTGACCAGTCAGGAAAAAATGATTTCACCGACTCCGCTGGTGAGTTCCAAGTTCTGCCAATGACAGACTCTAAATGTTCGGGCGTTAAGGCAGTAGATACGGGTTACGGAACTTGTATCTTGCCGGATACAACGTCTGACAATTATTACTTGAATCCAGGGGCCTATCGCGATTTTAGGAGCGAGTTGCAGCGGACCAATGTCTTCGCGTTTATTAATCATGATCTTGGCAATGGCATGGAATTGTTTTCGGAGATTGGCTTTTATCAATCTGAGTCCACGAGACAGAATGAACCGGCTGGAACCTCGAGCTCAGCGCCTCTGGGTGTGGCGGGAACCAACTATTACACGAACAATTTAGAGGTCAATGGCGAATACCCTCTTGCGGGGCTAAAGCTTCGACTCGATGGCTGGCGACCGCCGTTTTACCCTCGAATTGTGAACAATGAAAAGGACACAACCCGCTTTCTTATCGGGCTCCGTGGGACCGCTGGTGATTGGGATTGGGAGACGGCGTTTCTGACTTCGACAGCCAAAACGGAGGATCTCACCAATAATCGGTTATCGAATACGCTGATGGAGGAAGGGTTTGCCGATGCGACAGCAGCAGCGATTAACCCGTTTGCTCTATCGGTGTCGGACAGCAATATAGAGCAAGCAATGATCGACGTTCGACGAAATGATGAGAGTGAACTCAACCTCATCGACTTTAAACTGTCGAACTCAGAGGTATTTAGCTTGCCCGGGGGCGCTGTTGGATTACTTGTTGGCTTCGAGTACCGAGAGGAAAGTTATGAAGATGATCGCGATCCGCGATTGGATGGCACGATTGCGTTTGAGGCCGATAATGGCGATACCTTTCCGTTTGTGAGCGACGTCCTCGGCTCGAGCCCAACGACGGACTCGCGAGGTGACAAAGAGGTCACCTCGTTGTTTGTTGAGGCCCAAATTCCTATCTTGGAGTCGCTTTCTGCACAGGTGGCGGGTCGATACGAAGATATCTCTGATACGGGTTCGACCTCGGTCGGCAAGATTGCGCTTCGCTGGGACGCGACAGATTGGCTATTGTTTAGAGCATCCACTCAGACGGCGTTTCGGGCTCCAAACCTCGTCCAGGTCAATCAAGCCCAGGTCGCTCGATTCGGGACGACCGTCGACGCTGTTTATCAATATATCTCAGGGAATGATAAGGACGTTCGAGATTATGACTGGACCATGCAGCGGTATGCAGAGGGTGCAGAAGGCTTGAAAGCCGAGGAGTCCACGAACTCGTCCATAGGGTTTGTGTTACAGCCTTTGGACGGAATGATTATTACTTACGATGCTTGGAAGATTGAAAAGGACAATACTATCGGGCTCTTTGGCAGGGCAAACAATACGATTTTAGACTTGGCACTCTTGATCGCAAATGGCCCAAACAATTGCGAAGGGTTTGCAGGTAATCCAGCGACTGTCAGAGAGGATGCTGCCGACTTGGGCGAAGATGACCTTGCGCTTTTTGCAGCCGCGGGCATTTGCCCGGTTGGAGAGGCTTATCGAATCTTGGATGAATACATCAACATGGCGACAAGAACCCTAGAGGGGCAGGATTTCAGCTTTACCTGGGATTTCGAGACTGGTCTAGGAGATTTCGGGATTCGATATAACGCTGTATTCACAGACACGTTTGAGCAAGTGCCCACGGGGCCGTTCGCGCCGATCGAGGCAGCCTATGCCTCCGGGGCGATTCCTGCTTACGTCACCCTCACAGGCTTTGGCAACCAGTTAGGTATTGATGGGAACTATGATGAGAAGCATTCGCTCCGTCTAAGTTACAGCAAGGGTAATTGGGGCGGTTCGTTGACTGGCTTGAAAAAAGGTTCTTTTGTGCAAGCATCATTGACGCTTGCCGATGGCACGGAATATGTGATTCCCGCGATGACAACTTACAACGCTTCTATGCACTATAAGTTTAAGATTGGGGATTACAATGCTCGCCTGCGGTTGCTGGTGAAGAATCTTTCGGACGAACGCGCGCCGACAGCAGACCGATTCTTTGGATATTTTGCCGATGCCCATCAGGATTTGGGCCGTAACTATCAGCTTGATCTAAGATTGCGTTTCTGAAGTGTGTGCTAGCTTAGAGAGCCCAGCTGAGTAACCTCGGCTGGGTTTTTTTCAGAAAAACCTCTCGTTCGCTAAGCTGGCTTAATCGCCTAATTAAGGTAGCTGTACCGCCTTGTCGGTCGTAATACGTTCAGGATAAACCTGGTTGGCTTGCACTGGTGTGGTTGTAGCTCAGCGATTCTGAATTTGGTCGTTAAATGAGCAATTCGTGCAGCTCGATCAGTTCATAGCGAAGACAGCTTTACTTTAGCGTTACTAGAGACGGTCAAATCGTAAGGCAAGACGTTTCAAACGCGATTCCCCCAACCTAGGAAGTTAATACGCATTAGCGTCACCTGACGACAATTGCGGGCAGCTGCCCTCGCAGCGAATTGGTAACGAAGATTTGCGAGGCAATGTTCAAGTGCTCGATCGTGAGCACCCTTTCTTTGGCTGCGCCGGTTCGAACGAGCTGCTCGCGATAAACTCCGGGCAAACACCCAGAACTGAGCGCTGGCGTCCAGCAGGTGCCATCGATCACTAAAAAGATATTGAAGATCCGAGTCTCCATCAGTTCGCCGCGCTCGTTGAACAGTAAGATGTCATCTGCGCCGGAGACAACGGGCTCAGCCGATTCATAGCACTGGCGATGGGTGGTTTTGTGGCGCGTAAAGAGCGTGAATGAATCCAAAGGCGCTTTGGCGAGAGACAAGCGAACGACCTCCATTGCCTCGGGGATGGGTGTATAGCTGATTTCGATCTGGCCGCGACGCGAAACTAAGACGCGAACGCGACTAGGCTCGTCGACCCGAATGTCGTTCAGCTGGTCCGCAAGCAAATCATGGTCCAGATCAAATGCCAGTGTCTTGGCGGATCGCGCGAGTCTTTCTAAGTGAAGAGGGAATCGCTGGATGCCGGTGCCCGGCTCGAAGCGGCAGGTTTCGATGAGTTGAAAGTCTTGAGCGGCCTTCAGCAACTCTGCCTTATCCAGAGTTTCGGCCCATTCGTCTTCAAGTTGTGAGTCCCAAACGACGCCGCTGCCGACGCCGTATCGCCACCGCCGCTGGGTTGTATCTATTTCCAACGTCCGGATGGCAACACCAAGGTCAATCTCTTGCCCAGGGCCTATGCGACCAATCGCGCCGGTGTAAATACCCCGATCTCTGGGTTCGAGTTGTGTAATCAAGTCCATTGCGGCGGTTTTCGGCGCGCCCGTAATCGAGGCGCAAGGGAAGGTGGCCTCGAAGATCGCCGCTAAGGGCGCCTCAGTTTTGCCGGAAACTGTCGACGTCATTTGCCAGACCGTAGGGTAAGGCGAGATCCGAAATAGCTGGTCAGTGGTAACTGAGCCGGGTGATGAAATCTGGCCAAGATCATTTCGCACCATATCGACGATCATGAGATTC
>Ga0255780_10000420_pt1 | contig 41414 bp, 44 predicted proteins | sample 071ome_32_FD_179978 | JGI IMG/M metagenome (GOLD analysis project Ga0255780, IMG submission 179978) | Coastal salt marsh microbial communities from the Groves Creek Marsh, Skidaway Island, Georgia - 071405AT metaG (version 2) | ecosystem: Environmental > Aquatic > Marine > Intertidal zone >... | reverse complement strand
CCCATAGACATACCTCAGGGAGATCCCGATATGTTTGTTGTCTGGTATGTTGACACCGGCGATACGCGCCATAGCTTGTCTCCAAAGTTGCTGAGCTGGTCAGCCTTTCTGTTAAACTTCTTTAAACTCTTTACTTTTCAGTAAGTTAGCGTTTTAAATCCCTTGACCTGCTGCTTCAGGGTTGATCCTGAAAAAGGCCGCGTAGCTTATCGCCTGACCCTTTGAAAATCAACCGCTTAGGCGTACAAATCTAGCCCTGCCGCTGCTTGTGGCGAGGTTCCTTGCAGATCACTCTTACTACACCGCCACGCTTGATTACCTTGCAGTTGCGGCAGATTCTTTTGACTGATGCTCTGACTTTCATAAATTGCTCCAATACCCTTTATTGGCCCTTCAGGCCACCTGGCCAATATTCCTGTCGGCTTATCGTTTGAATGAGCCGATGTTGGATTTCTTCATCAATGATTCGTACTGGTGTGACATCAAGTGCGACTGCACCTGGGACATAAAGTCCATGCAAACCACCACAACAATCAGCAGTGAAGTACCACCCAGCTGGAACGGCACATTGGCCGCAACCTGCAAAAATTGTGGTAACAGACAGATCATGGTGATGTAAACGGCACCGAACATGGTGAGTCGGGTCATTACACTGTCCACGTAGTTAGCTGTCTGCTCTCCTGGACGAATACCGGGGATGAAAGCACCGGAACGCCTCAGGTTGTCCGCAATTTCCTTCGGGTTAAATACCAGCGAGGTATAAAAGAAACAAAACGCCACAATCAGGGTGGCAAAAACCAGTATGTACAAAGGCTGGCCAGGACCCAGAATAAGTGCCAGATCTGCCATCCACTCCATGCCTTCGTTCTGGCCAAACCACTGTCCCAGGGATGCCGGGAACAGCAGGAAAGAACTGGCAAAGATCGCCGGAATAACACCGGCCATGTTCACTTTCAGGGGCAGATGGCTTGACTGGCCCTGGTACATTTTGCGGCCCTGCTGACGCGGCGCATAGTTCACGGTAATACGACGCTGCGCTCTTTCAACAAAGACCACGACACCGATAACTGCCGCCGCAATAACCGCTACCACAAACAGGGCAAGCGGTGGAATCTGGCCTTCAGCGGCCTGTTCCAGTGACTGGCCAATGGCAGCCGGCAGACCGGCTACGATACCGGCGAAGATCAGCAGGGAAATGCCATTACCCACGCCTCTTTCTGTAATCTGTTCACCCAGCCACATCAGGAACATCGCACCTGTTACCAGGGAAACAAAGGCCGTGAAGTAGAAGCTGAAATTGGCTTCAAAGGCCAGCTGGGCCAACAGGCCAGTGGTGATCGCTACAGCCTGGATCGAGGCAAACAGCAAGGCACCGTAACGGGTGTACTGGCTGATCTTGCGGCGACCGGACTCACCTTCTTTCTTCAGTTGCTCGAGCTGCGGCGTAGTCGCCGTTAACAGCTGCATGATAATGCTGGCCGTAATGTAGGGCATGATGCCGAGAGCAAAAATACTCATACGCTCAATCGCACCACCGGAGAACATGTTGAACAGACCCAGGAAAGTCCCCTGGTTCTGGTTAAACAGTGCCTGCAACTGGTCCGGGTTGATGCCCGGTACAGGAATATGCGTACCGATGCGATACACAAAAATGGCAAACACGACGAATACCAGCCTGGCTTTTAGTTCAGCCAGCCCGTCGCCTTTACCTGGTCGCATACCCGCAGTTGCCATTAGTCAGACTTTCCTGATTACTCGTTGGTGGATTGTTCAGAATCTGCCGCATTGGCAGCTTTCTTTTCTTTCTTTGCTTTCGGGGCAGCAGGTTCAATTTCTGTAACCTTGCCGCCGGCAGCTTCAATCGCCGCTTGTGCACCCTTGGTGACACGAATACCTTCAACAGTCACTGCCTTGGTCACGTCGCCAGACAGCATGATCTTGACGCGCTTGGTGTTGCGATCGATCACGTTGGCCTTTTCCAGTGTTTCCAAGTTGACCAGTTCACCTTCAACCCTGTTCAGTTCGGAAGTGCGGACTTCAGCAGTAGTGCTGCCAATACGTGAGAAGAAACCGTACTTGGGCAGACGTTTCTGCAATGGCATCTGGCCGCCTTCAAAACCTGGACGCACCTTGCCACCGGAACGGGACTTCTGGCCTTTATGACCACGGCCACAGGTCTTGCCAAAGCCGCTGCCAATGCCACGGCCGACACGTTTCTTTTCCTGAACTGAACCAGGAACTGGAGCCAAAGTATTTAATCGCATGTCAGTCACTTCTATTTAAAATCGGTTGTCTGAAATTTCGTTATCTGTCTTAAAAATGGTTTTAGGCATCAGCGACTTCAACCAGGTGAATCACCTTGTTGATCATGCCGCGAACGGATGGAGTATCTTCAAGCTCCACGGTGTGACGAATACGCCTGAGCCCAAGGCCCTTGACGCACTGCCTGTGTTTCTCCAGGGCACCGATGGTGCTTTTCACCAGTGTCACTTTAACTTTTTTATCTGCCATGGGACTTTCCGTTGCTCTTGGCCGCTACTCCCGGCCGTTACTGTTTGGTACCTGTTACCGAAGCTTCTGTTAAAGCTAAAACAGGTCGTTATTCAATAATTTCTTCTATAGTCTTGCCACGCTTGGCTGCGACTTCTTCAGGTGCACGCATGTCCTGCAAACCCTTGAAAGTGGCACGAACCACGTTGACCGGGTTGGTTGAGCCATAGCACTTGGCCAGAACGTTATGAACACCAGCCAGTTCCAGGATGGCGCGCATGGCACCACCGGCAATAACGCCAGTACCTTCTGAAGCAGGCTGCATGTAGACCTTGGAAGCGCCATGACGTGCCTTGATTGGATACTGGAGAGTATCGCCATCAAGCTGGACACTGATCATGTTGCGACGGGCAGCTTCCATGGCTTTCTGGATAGCCAGAGGCACTTCGCGCGCCTTGCCACGACCAAAACCAACACGGCCCTTGCCATCACCAACAGCAGTCAATGCGGTAAAACCGAAAATACGGCCACCTTTCACCACCTTGGCTACACGGTTAACCTGGATCAGCTTTTCCTGCAGACCTTCTTCGTTCTTGTTCTGTTCGTTTTTAAATGCCATTTAAAACTCCAAACCGTTTTCACGAGCAGCATCAGCCAATGCTTTAACCCGGCCATGGTACTGGTAACCGCTACGATCAAAAGCCACGCTGGTAATACCGGCGGCCTTGGCCTTTTCGGCGATGTTTTTGCCTACTTCGGCAGCAGAAGCCACGTTACCGGACTTTTTCTCACCCAGGGAAGAAGCTGTGACCAATACCTTGTGGTCAGGAGAAATTACCTGCGCATAAATATGACGTGGGCTTCTGTATACGCAAAGGCGGTTTACCCGCAATTCGCTGATCTTTGCCCGCGCCCTCTTGGCACGTCTCAGACGAGATTTTTTCTTCTCGTTCATAGTCTTGTCTCTAGCCTCTTCTCTGTTAGCGCCGGAAACAGCCTTGCCACTTCCGGTCTTTGATATTAATTCAGTTACTTTTCTTTATGACGCTTTATTTCTTCTTCGCTTCTTTCCTGAACACACGTTCATCAGCGTAGCGAATACCTTTACCCTTGTAGGGCTCGGGCGGCCTGAATTTACGAATTTCCGCAGCAACCTGGCCCACTTGCTGTTTATCCGCACCCTTGATAACAATTTCTGTCTGGGTCGGAGTTTCAGCTGAAATTCCTTCTGGCAGCGCATAGTCGATCGGATGTGAATAGCCAACCACCAGGTTCAGAGTCTTGCCCTGTGCCTTGGCCCTGTAACCAACACCGATAAGTTCCAGTTTCTTTTCAAAGCCCGTGCTGACGCCTGTCACCATGCTGTTAAGCAGTGAACGGTAGGTACCTGTCATGGCAACAGCTTCCTTGCTTGCTTTTTTAGCAGACAACTTGAGCTGGTTTTCCTCGTTGACGATATCAACAAGCTCATTCAGCTGCACTTCAAGTGAACCGTTGCTGCCTTTTACAGAAACCAACCCGTTAGCGATGTTTACTTCAACGCCTTTGGGCAGATCTACTGGACTGTTTGCTATTCTGGACATAATCCTGCTCTTTTAAATTCGAATAACGCTATTTACTTTAAATGTCTTAAATACGTCTTAAAAAACAGTGCAGAGAATTTCGCCGCCAATACCGGCTTTCTTTGCAGCCTTGTCAGTCATCACACCCTTGTTGGTGGATACCACGGAAATACCAAGGCCCTGTCTTACCTGTGGAATATCATCCTTGCCCTTGTAGTTACGCAGGCCGGGACGGCTGCCACGGCGAAGCTCTTCGATAACGGGCTTGCCATTGTGGTATTTCAGCTCAACTGTCAGCTCCGGCTTTACCAGGTCATCATTAACAGCATAACCACTGATATAGCCTTCCTGTTTCAATACATCCAGGATGGACTGCTTGATCTTGGAAGACGGGCAGGCAACGCTGGTCAGGCCGGCCATCTGGGCGTTCCTGATGCGTGTCAACAAATCTGCAATGGGGTCTGACATGCTCATATTCTTGTCTCTTTGTCTCTTGCCTTATTCTCTATACTTTCAGCGCTTCTAACGCTTCTAAAATGGTGAATTACCAGCTGGCCTTGGTCAGACCGGGTACATCACCTTTCATGGCGTGTTCCCTTAACTTGTTACGGCACAGGCCAAACTTGCGGAAAACACCGTGTGGTCGGCCAGTCACCTGGCAACGATTGCGCTGACGGCTCGGGCTGGCATCACGCGGCAGCTTCTGCAGCTTCACCTGTGCTTCCCACTTTTCCTCGTCAGAGGCGGTCGTGCTATTCACGACTGCTTTGAGCGCGGCACGCTTTTCAGCGTACTTGGCAACGGTCTTGCTGCGCTTGTTTTCTCTTGCAATCATTGACTTTTTAGCCATTTGTCTTTGCTCTCTTCTGTAATTTCTTTAATTCTTAAAGGTTGCTTATGCAGCCTTCTGGCCGGATTCACGGAACGGGAACTTCATGGCCCGTAACAGCGCCCTGCCTTCATCGTCAGTCTTCGCTGTAGTAGTAATAGTGATATCCATACCACGCAAGGTATCAATCTTGTCGTATTCGATTTCCGGGAAAATAATCTGCTCGGTGACACCCATTGCGTAGTTACCACGACCATCAAAGGATTTCGGGCTCAGGCCACGAAAGTCCCTGATACGCGGAATAGCGATGGAAACCAGGCGGTCCAGGAATTCATACATGCGTTCACCGCGCAGGGTTACCTTGCAACCTACAGGCCAGCCGTCACGGATCTTGAAGCCGGCAATGGATTTGCGCGCCAGGGTCACTACAGGCTTCTGACCAGTCACCTGGGTCAGGTCATTCATGGCATTTTCCAGGACTTTCTTGTCGCCGAATTCGCCACTACCAATGTTCAGTACCACCTTGGTGATTTTTGGTACTTCCATAGGGTTCCTGTAGGAAAACTGATTAGTCAGTTCCTGGATCACTTCATTTTTGTAAACGTCTTTTAAACGCGCCATGATCTTTCCTGTAAATAGCCTGTATTAACCAGGCTTCTTCAATTATTTAGTCTGTTTAGCTTTTTTCAATCTATCTTCAATCTATCTTCAATCAATCGCCGAGTTGTCAGATTTAAATACCCTGACTCGCTTGCCATCAGCATCCTGCTGGATACCAACCCTGTCGGCCTTTTCGGTTTTCGGGTTGAAGATGGCTACGTTGGAAGCCTGGATCCCAGCTTCCTTTTCAACAATACCGCCCTGACGCCCGATATTCGGATTGGGCTTGGTATGGCGTTTCACCATGTTGATTCCGGACACAAGTACACGGCCATCATCCATCACACGGGTAATCTTGCCGCGTTTGCCCTTGTCCTTGCCGGCAATCACAATTACTTCGTCATCACGTTTCAGTTTCTGCATTGTTGCGATCTCTATCTCTATTCCTGCTCTCTGGCCTGGAAGCGACTTTCTTAAAGTACTTCGGGTGCCAGTGAAATAATTCTCATGAATTTCTCGGTACGCAGTTCGCGGGTAACCGGCCCGAAAACACGTGTACCAATAGGGGCATCCTGTGCATTCAGCAGGATTGCCGCATTGTCATCAAACTTGATCAGGGAACCGTCCGGGCGACGGACACCGCTCTTGGTACGTACTACCAATGCGTTCATTACCTGGCCTTTCTTGACCTTACCTCTTGGAATGGCATCTTTCACAGTGACCTTGATCACATCACCAATCCTGGCATAACGGCGATGCGAACCACCAAGTACCTTGATGCACATCACTTCTCTTGCACCGCTGTTGTCTGCCACAGCCAAATAGGACTGAACCTGTATCATCTTGCTTCTCCGGGCATCACGCCCTAATTACTATCCCGATTAAACTTAAATCCTGACCAGCTACCAGTTAAATCTTGGTGGCTTTTTCGTCAACGGAAACCAACGCCCAGGTCTTGGTTTTGGAAATGGGCCTGACTTCCTTGATGGTGACCTTGTCGCCTTCAGAACACTCATTGCTCTCATCATGAGCATGAAGCTTGGAAGACTTGGTCACGTACTTGCCATACACAGGATGCCTTTCACGCCTTTCAACCAGCACGGTGATGGACTTGTCCATCTTGTTACTGACAACCCTGCCAGTTGCTGTACGAGCAACCTTGGCTTCGGCATTCTCTGTAATATTCGCTTCTGTCATTTTCTAAACCTGTAATAACCTTTATAGACTCTTTAATAGACTCTTTACTTGGCCTTCTCGTTAATCAGGGTCTTTACCCTGGCAATATCTTTGCGGACAACACCGATGAGATGAGTCTGACCCAACTGACCGGTCGATTTCTGCATACGGTGGTTAAACTGGTCCTTGTACAGTGCGTTCAGAATCTCATTGAGTTCTTCAACGCTCTTTTCACGCAGTTCACTAGTTTCATACTTGGCCATTACATCACCACCCTTTTCTCAAACTTGGTACGAAACGGCAGTTTTGCCGCAGCAAGTGAGAATGCTTCTGCAGCCAGCTCTTCGCTGACGCCTTCGATTTCAAACAGCACCTTGCCCGGCTGAATCTGGGCTACCCAGTATTCAACACTACCCTTACCTTTACCCTGGCGAACTTCCAGAGGCTTCTGGGTAATCGGCTTGTCAGGAAACACGCGGATCCAGATTTTTCCGCCACGTTTTACGTGACGAGTCAGCGCACGACGTGCAGACTCAATCTGGCGTGCAGTCAAACGGCCTCGGCCCAGGGCCTTCAGGCCATAATCGCCGAAACTAATGCTGCTGCCACGATGAGCCAGGCCACGGTTGCGGCCCTTCATCTGCTTGCGGAATTTAGTACGTTTCGGTTGTAACATCCTGGACTACCTCTTAAGAATTCTTTTTAGGCTCAGTAGCCATCACTTCATCAGTATTCAAAACTTCACCCTTGAAGATCCATACCTTGACACCGATGATGCCGTAGGTTGTCAGAGCTTCACTGGTGGCAAAATCAATATCTGCACGCAGTGTATGCAAAGGGACACGACCTTCGTGGTAACGCTCTGAACGTGCAATTTCAGCACCACCGAGACGACCGCTAACCTGTACTTTCACACCCTCTGCACCCTGGCGCATGGCATTCTGCATGGCACGCTTCATGGCACGTCGGAACATGACACGACGCTCCAGCTGCTGGGCGACACTATCCGCAACCAGCTGGGCATCCAGGTCCGGCTTGCGAATTTCTTCAATATTGATGTGCACGGGCACACCCATTTTTGCAGTCAGTTCACTGCGCAGTTTTTCAACGTCTTCACCCTTCTTACCGATAACAATACCGGGACGGGCCGTGTAGACGGTGATTCGCGCAGTCTGGGCAGGACGTTCAATCTCAACCCTGGATACAGATGCTGAGGCCAGCTTCTTTTTCACCAGGTCACGTATTTCCATGTCTTCGAGCAAATACTTTGCGTAGTCTTTGCCGCCTGCATACCAAACGGAAGTATGCTTTTTAACGATACCCAGTCGAATGCCTGTAGGGTGTACTTTCTGACCCATGTTTCCTCTCTCTACTTACCTAAGCTTTACGCTGCAGTATTCTGAGTTTAATTGCCTGCAGTTAGTCTGCAGGCGTTGCAGGGGCATAAGCCTGCCGCCCCTGAGTTAATGTTGCACTTGTATTAGTTGTTGTCTGCCACTTTTACTGTTATGTGACATGACCGCTTCAAAATTCGATCTGCCCTACCTTTAGCACGTGGACGAATTCGCTTCATGGTCATCGCCTCATCGACAAAAATCGTGGACACTTTCAGCTCATCAATATCAACGCCTTCGTTATGCTCGGCATTGGCAATTGCTGAGTTCAACAGCTTCTTGATAATGGCGGCGCCTTTCTTGGGGCTGTAAGTCAGAAGCTCGAGAGCTTCCTCTACGCCTTTACCGCGAATCTGATCAGCAACCAGCCTGGCCTTTTGAGCTGACAGCCTGGCTGTACTTAATTTTGCTGAAACTTCCATCATGCTTACCTCTGTAACCTGTCTCTGAGTACGCTACGCTGCTTACTTGGCTTTCTTGTCAGCCGAGTGACCGCGATAGGTGCGAGTAACAACAAATTCACCCAGTTTGTGCCCGACCATATCCTCTGAAATCAGGACCGGCACATGCTGACGACCATTATGTACAGCAATAGTGAGCCCCAGCATATCCGGAGAGATCATGGAACGACGGGACCATGTTTTGATCGGCCTTCTGTCATTGCTTTCCTGTGCTGTCTGAACCTTTTTCAGCAGGTGAAGGTCAATGAACGGTCCTTTCTTTAACGATCTTGGCACTTTAATGTTCCTCTAATACTGTTTTATTGCTGTAACCAGCTTTATCAGCACTTGTTCTTTCTTAATATCTGTTAACGGCTGGACTTGCGACGACGCACGATCAGCTTGTTAGTACGTTTGTTGGTACGTGTCTTGTAGCCCTTGGTCGGCGTACCCCATGGGGATACTGGATGACGACCACCGGAAGTACGACCTTCACCACCACCATGGGGGTGATCAACCGGGTTCATGGCAACACCACGAACTGTCGGACGTACACCGCGCCAGCGCGCAGCTCCAGCTTTACCCAGTGAGCGCAAGCTGTGCTCACTGTTGGAAACTTCACCCAGTACAGCGCGACAATCAGCCAGCACCTTGCGGGTTTCACCGGAACGCAGACGCAGGGTGGCGTACTGCCCTTCCCTGGCTACCAGTTGCACGGAAGTACCGGCACTACGGGCCAGCTGTGCACCCTTGCCTGGCTTCATCTCAACGCAGTGAACCGTGCTACCCATCGGGATATTACGCAGCGGCAGGCAGTTACCCGGCTTCATGGGTACGCTTTCACCGGACTGCACCTGGTCACCGGCGCTTACCTTGGCTGGAGCGATAATGTAACGACGCTCGCCATCGGCATATTTCAGCAGGGCAATGTTTGCACTGCGGTTGGGATCGTATTCCAGCCTTTCAATGACTGCAGGAATATCATCCTTGTTGCGCTTGAAATCGATAATGCGGTATTTCTGCTTATGCCCACCACCGGAATGCCTGCGAGTAATGCGGCCGGCATTGTTACGGCCTCCAGATTTTGACTGGGACTCGGTCAGGGGCGCATAGGGAGCACCTTTGTGCAGCTCCTGATTGACCACCTTGACGACAAAACGGCGTCCGGGGGATGTTGGTTTCGCTTTAACGATAGCCATTATCTATACTCTTGATTCGTTAGTTTCTCTGATTACCTGACCCGATTAACCCAACTCGGCAAAGTCAATTTCATGACCCTGCTCCAGGCGGATATAGGCTTTTTTCCAGCTCGGACGTGTACGGTAGATACCCCGGGCAGAGCGTTTGCGCTTGCCTTTCACGTTCAGTACCTGGACTTCCTTAACTTCAACATTGAACAGGCCTTCGACAGCCTCCTTGATTTCCGGCTTGGTCGCATCGCCGGCAACCTTGAAGGTTACCTGGTTATTCTGCTCGGAGATCATTGAGCTCTTTTCAGAGATATGGGGGCCAAGCACGATGGTCAACATTCTTTCCTGGTTCATGCGAGCATCCCCTCTACTTTCTTCAGTGCCGGGACTGTCATCAGTACTTTCTCAAAACCGATCAGGCTGACCGGGTCAACACCGGTTGCCTCAAGTACATCAACCTTGTGCAGGTTGCGGGCAGCCAGGGCCAGGTTCTGATCAATCTCATCACTGATAATCAGTACGTTCTGCAGATCAAGGGCAGTCAGTTTTTCAACCAGACCCTTGGTCTTGTGATTTTCCACGGTAAATTCGTCAACAACGAGGAGTCGGTCCTGACGAACCAGCTCGGAAAGAATGCAACGCAGCGCACCGCGATACATTTTCTTGTTGATTTTTTTGGAGTGATCCTGTGGCCTTGCAGCAAAAGTAACACCACCGGTACGCCATAACGGACCGCGGGTAGTACCGGCACGCGCACGTCCGGTGCCTTTCTGACGCCAGGGCTTCTTGCCGCCGCCGTTGACTTCAGAACGGGTTTTCTGCTTCACGGATCCCTGACGAGCACCGGCCAGGTAGGTAACTACAACCTGGTGGACAAGGCTTTCATTAAAGTCCTTGGCAAAGGTATCGTCGGATACGGAAACTGTTTTTGCTGCCTTCTTACCAGGCACTGCAATATTCAAATCCATTGCTTACCCCTCAGAAGACGATGATTTTTTAGATTTAACAGTCGGCGAAATGATGATATCTGCGCCGGTGGCTCCAGGAACGGAGCCCTTGATGAGGATCAGGTTGTTTTCAGAATCAACCTTGACGACTTCCAGGCCCTGGGTAGTGACTCTTTCACTGCCCATGTGACCAGCCATTTTCTTGCCTTTCCAAACACGGCCCGGTGTCTGACACTGGCCGATGGAACCCGGCGCACGGTGAGACAGTGAGTTACCGTGGGTAGCATCCTGCATACGGAAGTTATGGCGCTTGATCACGCCCTGGTATCCCTTACCCTTGGAAGTGCCTGTCACATCGACAATCTGGCCTTCAGCAAAGTTTGCCACGGTGTATTCAAAACCGGGAGCCACCTCGCTACCTTCCTCACCCGCCAGATCAGCTGCTTCAGCACGGAATTCCCAAAGACCACGGCCGGCTTCAATACCCACCTTGGCATAGTGACCCGCTTCGGATTTGGACAGTTTTGAGCTTTTTACAGAACCGGTAGTGATCTGCACGGCACTATAGCCGTCAGACTCAACGGTTTTCACCTGAGTGACCCTGTTTGGCAGAACTTCCACCACTGTGACGGGTATAGAGGACCCGGATTCGGTGAAAATGCGGGTCATACCGCTTTTCCGACCGACTAAGCCAATCGACATTTTAAAACCTCATCGTGTAAGGGGCTGTAACCCACTATGGCCGCTTTCGCGTTACACCATGTTATGTGTACCACCCGGCGCCATGTTCTGCCCCGGGGGCTGTTATGTATTTAGAGTGCCAGCAGATTCAGGCTGCAGACACTTACTGCTAAATTCTTGTTTTTCGGACTATTTCAGGCTTCGCAGCCAGAAAATGTCTTTATTTCTCGCTCTTGCCCAGGCTGATCTGAACTTCCACACCGGCAGCCAGGTTCAGCTGCATCAGGGCTTCTACAAACTTCTCTGTTGGCTCAACGATGTCCAGCAGGCGCTTGTGAGTACGGATTTCGTACTGATCACGGGCATCCTTATTGACGTGTGGAGAGATCAATATCGTATAACGCTCTTTCCGGGTAGGCAGAGGAATCGGTCCCCTGACAAATGCACCGGTACGTTTGGCGGTATTCACCAATTCCTGTGTTGACTGGTCAATCAGGCGGTGATCAAAGGCTGTCAGCCGAATTCTAATACGCTGGTTCTGCATGCGACCAACTACTCCCACACTTCAATAAGTTGTTAAAGAACGAATTTTGTTAACGATTCAAGTGCAACAATTGCTGCAAACAATCGTAAAACGGTGAAACTGGCTTCAACCAATTTCACCGCGAAAAAAGAGCGCAAATTTTACGTGCGAACCCCACGGTAGTCAAGGGTTTCAACACGATATTTATGGAAAAAAGGCGGGGTATTTTACCCCTCCCCGATTCCGCCCCGAACGCTCTACGGGGCCTGTTTATGCCGTTTTAACCAGCAGATCCCTTGTTTATGATGGATTCGGCGATGGCTTGCGGCACTTCACCGTATTTCAGGAACTCCATGGTATAGGTGGCTCGCCCCTGGGTGGCGGAGCGCAAATCCGTGGAATAACCGAACATTTCCGACAATGGCACCTCGGCATTGATGATCTTGCCAGAGGCGCTGTCTTCCATACCCTGGACTATGCCGCGGCGACGGTTCAGGTCACCCATCACATCACCCATGTATTCTTCAGGGGTAACCACTTCCACCTTCATCATCGGTTCCAGCAGGGCGGCATCCGCCTGGATGGCGCCTTTCTTGAGGGCCATGGAGCCGGCAATCTTGAAGGCCATTTCACTGGAGTCGACATCGTGGAATGAGCCATCGTACAGGGTTACTTTCATGGCCAGCAGCGGAAAGCCGGCGATACAGCCATTTTTCATCTGCTCCTGGACACCCTTGTCCACGGCAGGAATGTATTCCCTGGGTACCACACCGCCGACGATTTCATTGACGAATTCGTATTCAGAGTCAGCAGGCAGCGGTTCCAGGCGCAACCAGACGTGGCCATACTGACCACGACCACCCGACTGCTTGACGTGTTTGCCTTCCACTTCCACGGCCTTGCGGATGGTTTCACGGTAGGCGACCTGCGGCTTGCCGATATTTGCCTCAACGTTGAATTCACGACGCATACGGTCAACCAGGACATCCAGGTGAAGCTCACCCATACCGGAAATAATGGTCTGGCCCGATTCTTCATCGGTCTCGACACGGAAAGACGGGTCTTCCTGGGCCAGTTTACCCAGCGCGATACCCATCTTTTCCTGGTCTGCCTTGGTTTTGGGTTCCACGGCCACGGAAATAACCGGCTCCGGGAAATCCATTTTTTCCAGCGTAATCTGGTGGTTAATGTCACACAGGGTTTCCCCGGTGGTGACGTCTTTCAGGCCAATGCCGGCAGCGATATCGCCTGCCAGCACTTCCTTGATCTCTTCACGGGAGTTGGAGTGCATCTGTACCATACGGCCGACACGCTCCTTGTTGTGCTTGAGCGGGTTGTAAATGGTGTCACCAGAGTTCAATTTACCGGAATAGACCCGGAAGAAGGTCAGCGTACCTACAAACGGGTCAGTGGCAATCTTGAAGGCCAGGGCCGCAAACGGCGCGTTGTCATCGGCTTCGCGGATATCAACGGTTTCACCGTCTTCCAGCACACCTTCAATGGCTTTAACTTCCGTCGGAGATGGCATGTACTCCACAACAGCATCCAGCATGGCCTGTACGCCCTTGTTCTTGAATGCAGAACCACACAGGGTAGGCACAATTTCGTTGGCCAGGGTGCGAATACGCAGGCCCTGCTTGATTTCGGCCTCGGTGAGCTCGCCACCTTCCAGGTACTTGTCCATCAATTCTTCATTGGCTTCCGCCGCCGCTTCTACCAGCTCGTCACGCCATTTCTTGCATTCTGCCAGCATATCCTCGGGAACATCTTCGTAAACGAAGGTGGTGCCCTGGTCGTCTTCACTCCAGAGTATTTCCTTCATTTTTACCAGGTCGATAACACCCTTGAACTGGTCTTCGGCACCGATTGCCAGCTGGATAGGCACAGGCTTGGCACCCAGGCGATCTTTCATCTGCTGGACTACTTTCAGGAAGTCGGCACCGGCACGGTCCATCTTGTTCACGAACACCAGGCGCGGGACTTCGTAGCGGTTGGCCTGGCGCCATACGGTTTCTGTCTGGGGCTGTACGCCAGAGCTGGCACACAGGACAACGACAGCACCGTCAAGAACACGCAGGGAACGCTCTACTTCAATGGTGAAGTCGACGTGCCCCGGGGTATCAATGATGTTGATACGATGCTGCTCAAACTGCTTGTCCATGCCGTCCCAAAAACAGGTGGTGGCGGCAGAAGTAATGGTGATACCACGCTCCTGCTCCTGCTCCATCCAGTCCATTACCGCGGCACCGTCATGCACCTCACCGATTTTGTGAGAGATACCGGTATAGAACAGTACGCGTTCAGTAGTCGTGGTTTTACCCGCGTCCACGTGCGCACAGATACCTATGTTGCGATATCGGTTAATCGGCGTCTTTCTGGCCACGGTAAAGTTTCCGGTTAACTCAGTGAGAATTCAGTAATATTTAGAAACGGTAATGTGAGAAGGCGCGGTTGGCTTCAGCCATACGGTGAACATCTTCACGCTTCTTGACCGCACTGCCACGACCTTCAGCCGCGTCCACGATCTCACCGGCCAGGCGCAAAACCATGGATTTTTCACCACGGGCACGGGAATGTTCCACCAGCCAGCGCATGGACAGTGCATTGCGGCGGTCCGGGCGGACTTCAACAGGCACCTGGTAAGTAGCACCACCCACACGGCGGGATTTTACTTCCACCAGCGGTGCGATGTTTTCCAGGGCAGCTTCAAAGGCTTCCAGGGGATCCTTGCCAGATTTCTCGGCAACGATATCCAGGGCACCATAAACGATTTTTTCAGCAACGGATTTCTTGCCATCAACCATGACATGGTTCATGAACTTGGCAAGTGTCTTGTTTCCGAACTTGGGATCGGGAAGGACTTCCCGCTTGGCAATTACGCGTCTTCTTGGCATGCTTTCCTCGCTTCAGGTTAATCCGGGACAGTGATCGAAAGATCGGCGCCCGGCCTTACTGGAATTGATTTATCTTTTCGGATCTATCTTCAAGTAAGTGGTTACTATTGGTTAAATACTAATAATTACTTCGTTTTTACTTAGGTCGCTTGGTGCCGTACTTGGATCGGCCCTGCTTCCTGTCGGCAACACCTGAGGTATCCAGGCTGCCACGGACGGTGTGATAACGCACACCTGGCAAATCCTTTACCCTGCCGCCCCTGATCAGGATCACGGAGTGTTCCTGCAGGTTATGGCCTTCACCACCAATATAGGAAGTGACTTCATAGCCATTGGTCAGGCGCACACGGCAAACCTTACGAAGAGCGGAGTTCGGTTTCTTCGGTGTGGTGGTGTATACACGTGTACACACACCGCGACGCTGGGGACAACCCTGCAGAGCCGGTACGTCACTCTTTTCTACCTTGCTTTTCCTGGGCTTGCGAACCAGCTGGTTAACAGTCGCCATCAAATGCTCCAAAAAATCTTGTTGCGTTAATCAAAAGAGGCGCGATTGTAATGATCACACCTCACCTAGTCAACTGATACAGCCCCGGACAGCCAGATTCCTGACAGCCGGGGCCAGTTGACTGTTATTTAGTCTTCCTCACCCTTCGCGGCATTGCTTTCTGATTCAGCCAGGGCTTCAATCAGTGCAGATTCCACATCACTTGCTGAAGGACCCTCATCATCAGAGAGCCTGGCATCAGCCTGGCGCTTGCGGGTGGCGTGGTAGGACAGACCGGTTCCTGCCGGAATCAGGCGGCCCACAACCACATTTTCCTTCAGGCCCTGCAGGTAATCGCGCTTGCCGGTAACGGCAGCTTCGGTGAGTACCCTGGTGGTTTCCTGGAAGGAAGCCGCGGAGATAAAGGATTCCGTGGCCAGTGATGCCTTGGTGATACCCAGCAGGATGCGTTCAAACTTCGCCGGATCCTTGCCTTCACTGGTAAGACGCTGGTTTTCCTGGCGAACACGAATGTATTCCACCTGCTCACCCTTGATGAAGCTGGAATCACCCATATCCATGATTTCTGCCTTGCGCAGCATCTGGCGCACGATAACTTCGATGTGCTTGTCATTGATGCGTACACCCTGGAGGCGGTAAACGTCCTGGACTTCATTAACGATGTAATGGGCCAGGGCCTCAACACCCTTCAGGCGCAGAATGTCATGGGGATTGGGCGGACCGTCAGAAACGATTTCACCCTTCTCGATGTATTCACCTTCAAATACGGTCATCTGGCGCCATTTCGGAATCAGCACTTCGTAATGGCTGCTGCCGTCAATGGGGTTAACACCGTCAGTCGGGGTGATCACCAGGCGACGCTTGCCCTTGGTTTCCTTTCCGAAGCTGACCGTACCGGAGATTTCCGCCAGGATGGCCGGCTCTTTCGGCTTACGGGCTTCAAACAGGTCGGCAACACGGGGCAGACCACCGGTGATGTCACGGGTCTTGGAACCTTCCTGGGGAATACGGGCAATCACGTCACCGATATTCACCTGGGCGCTGTCTTCCACACCCACGATAGCCTTGGCCGGCAGGAAGTAATGAGCCGGTACATTGGTACCCGGCAGCATCAGCTCCTTGCCTTTGCCATCGATCAGGGTGATTGCCGGACGCAGGTCTTTACCACCGGAAAGACGTTCTGACACGTCCATGACCGTGATATTGGTCAGGCCGGTGATCTCGTCCGTCTGGCGCTTGACACTCAGGCCTTCTTCCATGGAAGCGAACTTCACTTTACCGTTAACTTCCACGACGATCGGATGCGTATGCGGATCCCAGTTGGCAATGATATCGCCCGCTTTGACTTCAGACTTGTCAGAACCACGGACCACGGCACCGTAAGGCAGCTTGTAGCGTTCTTTTTCACGACCATTGAGGTCATTGACAATCAGCTCACCGGAACGACTGACAACTACGAGGTCGCCATTGGTGCGCTCAACAGTCTTCATGTTGAACAGGTGAATCGTACCGTCGTTCTTCACCTGGACATTGTCAGAGGCAGTTGCCCTGGAGGCTGCACCACCGATATGGAAGGTACGCATGGTCAGCTGTGTACCGGGCTCACCGATGGACTGGGCAGCCACGACGCCGACTGCCTCGCCAATGTTGGCCAGGTGGCCACGGGCCAGGTCACGGCCGTAACACTTGCGGCAGATACCGTAGTCGGCTTCACAGGTAATCGGTGAACGCACGATGACTTCGTCAACACCGGCAGTTTCCAGCCTGTCGACCAGTTTTTCATCGATCATGATGCCGGCTTCAATCACGGTGTTACCGTCATTGTCCAGGGCATCACGGGCAAGAACACGACCCAGAACCAGTTCACCCAGCGGTGCAATAATGTCGCCGCCTTCAATAACCGGGCTCGCATTGAGACCCTGGTCAGTTCCGCAGTCCTCTTCCTTGATCACCAGGTCCTGGGAAATATCCACCAGGCGGCGAGTCAGGTAACCGGAGTTGGCTGTTTTCAATGCCGTATCAGCCAGACCTTTACGAGCACCGTGAGTGGAAATGAAGTACTGCAGTACGTTCAGACCTTCACGGAAGTTGGCCGTAATCGGCGTTTCAATAATGGAGCCATCAGGCTTGGCCATCAGTCCACGCATACCGGCAAGCTGACGAATCTGTGCGGGGGAGCCCCTGGCACCGGAGTCAGAATACACGTACACGGAGTTGAAGGATTCCTGGTCTACTTCCTCGCCATCACGGTTCGTGACTTTTTCGGAGGACAGGCCGTCCATCATGGACTTGGCAACCTGGTCGTTGGCACGGGACCAGATATCGATAACCTTGTTGTACTTCTCACCCTGGGTCACCAGGCCGGAAGCAAACTGGGATTCGATTTCAGCCACTTCGGCTTCAGCATCACCAATCAGGGTAGCTTTCTCATCAGGAATAACAAAGTCATTCACACCGATGGAAGAACCTGACCAGGTGGAGTAGCGATAGCCCATGTACATGAGCTGGTCAGCAAAGATAACCGTCTCTTTCAGGCCCACGTTGCGATAACACATGTTGATGATGTGGGAGATCTGTTTCTTGGCCATTTTCTGGTTGACCATGGAGAACGGCATACCATCAGGCACAATGCTGAACAGGATCACACGGCCAACCGTGGTTTCCACGATGGAGGTGTATTCCTGTTTTTCCTTGTTCTCATCAAACAAGACTTCGGTCAGGCGCACCTTGATGCTCGCCTGCAGGTGGGCAGTGCCGGTATTGAAGGCTTTCAGCACCTCGTCCACGTTGGCAAAGACCATGCCCTCGCCCTTGGCGTTTACACGCTGGCGGGTCATGTAATACAGGCCAAGTACCACGTCCTGGGACGGCACGATGATCGGCTCACCCGAGGCAGGTGACAGGATGTTGTTGGTCGACATCATCAGGGTACGTGCTTCCAGCTGGGCTTCCAGTGTCAGCGGTACGTGAACAGCCATCTGGTCACCGTCGAAGTCGGCGTTGTAGGCAGCACAGACCAGCGGATGCAGCTGGATGGCTTTACCTTCAATCAGCACAGGCTCAAACGCCTGGATACCCAGGCGGTGAAGTGTAGGAGCGCGGTTCAGCAGGATAGGATGCTCGCGAATTACTTCAGCCAGGATATCCCAGACTTCCGCGGTTTCCTTTTCCACCATCTTCTTGGCAGCCTTGATCGTCGTGGCGACACCACGCAGGATCAGCTTGCCCAGGATGAAAGGCTTGAACAGTTCCAGCGCCATTTTCTTCGGCAGACCACACTGGTGCAGTTTCAGGGTCGGACCCACCACGATTACTGAACGGCCTGAGTAGTCAACACGCTTACCCAGCAGGTTCTGGCGGAAACGACCCTGCTTGCCCTTGATCATGTCAGCCAGGGATTTCAGGGGACGCTTGTTGGAACCGGTAATGGCACGACCGCGACGACCGTTATCCAGCAGGGCATCAACAGACTCCTGCAGCATACGTTTTTCGTTACGCACGATGATGTCCGGCGCATTCAGGTCGAGCAGCCTTTTCAGACGGTTGTTCCTGTTGATAACGCGACGGTACAGGTCATTCAGGTCGGAAGTGGCGAAACGGCCACCATCCAGTGGTACCAGCGGACGCAGGTCCGGCGGCAGGACGGGCAGTACGTTAAGCACCATCCATTCCGGCTTGTTACCTGAATTGACGAACCCGTCAAGCAGCTTCAGGCGCTTGGACAGTTTCTTGAGCTTGGTCTCGGAGTTGGTCTGCGGGATTTCCTCGCGCAGACGGTTGGCTTCGGCATCTACATCCAGGTCGGCCATCAGGTCCTGGATAGCTTCGGCACCCATCTTGGCTTCAAAGTCATCACCAAACTCTTCCAGTGATTCGTAGTACTGTTCATCAGTGAGCAGCTGGCCTTTTTCCAGGGTAGTCATACCCGGGTCGGTGACCACGAATGACTCGAAGTACAGTACCCGCTCGATATCACGCAGGGTCATGTCCAGAAGCAGGCCGATACGTGACGGCAATGACTTCAGGAACCAGATATGGGCAACCGGGCTGGCCAGTTCAATATGACCCATGCGCTCACGGCGCACCTTGCTCAGGGCAACTTCAACACCACATTTCTCACAGATAACACCGCGATGCTTGAGGCGCTTGTACTTGCCACAAAGACACTCATAGTCCTTGACCGGGCCAAAAATCTTGGCACAGAACAGGCCGTCTCTTTCCGGCTTGAAAGTACGATAGTTGATGGTTTCGGGCTTTTTCACTTCCCCGAATGACCAGGAACGAATCAGTTGCGGTGATGCCAATCCGATACGGATTGAATCGAAGTCTTCAATCTGAGTCTGTGATTTCAGCAAACCTAACAGGTCTTTCATTCTCTTCCTCCACCCTAAAACAGGGTTGAATTATTCTTTGGATTTATTCGCTTTTACTTGTATCTGATTCTTCAGTTACACAAACAAACCCAGAATTAATTGTCGACTTCCAGTTCCATATCGATGCCCAGGGAACGGATCTCTTTAACCAGTACGTTAAAGGACTCCGGCATTCCGGCTTCCATACGGTCATCACCATCCACGATATTCTTGTACATCTTGGTACGGCCGTTCACATCGTCCGATTTCACGGTCAGCATTTCCTGCAGGGTATAGGCAGCACCGTAGGCTTCCAGCGCCCACACTTCCATTTCCCCGAAACGCTGGCCACCGAACTGTGCCTTACCACCCAGCGGCTGCTGGGTAACCAGGCTGTATGAGCCGGTAGAACGGGCATGCATCTTGTCATCCACCAGGTGGTTGAGCTTGAGCATGTACATGATGCCAACCGTAACCTTGCGATCGAAAGTTTCACCAGTACGACCGTCAGACAGGGTCACCTGGCCGTCTTCACTCATGTCCGCAAGCTTCAGCATTTCCTTGATTTCAACTTCCGAAGCACCGTCAAATACCGGTGTAGCCATCGGCACACCCTTGGTGAGGTTGCCAGCCAGTTCCACGATTTCTTCATCGCTCAGGCTCTTCAGGTCTTCAGAACGACGGGACTCGCCGATGCCGTTGTATATCTGGTCCAGGAATTTGCGTATTTCAGCAATTTTCTGTTCCTGCTGGAGCATGGCATTGATCTTGGCGCCAAGCCCCTTGGATGCAGCACCCAGATGGGTTTCCAGAATCTGGCCCACGTTCATGCGTGATGGTACGCCCAGCGGATTCAGGACGATGTCTACAGGATTACCCTGCTCGTCATACGGCATGTCTTCAACCGGCATGATCACGGAGATCACACCCTTGTTACCATGACGTCCTGCCATCTTGTCACCAGGCTGGATACGACGCTTGATGGCCAGGTAAACCTTGACGATTTTGAGCACACCCGGCGCCAGGTTATCGCCCTGGGTCAGTTTGCGCTTCTTGTCTTCATAACGCTCGTCCAGTTCGATACGACGTTCCTTGAGCTGAACACCGGCCCTTTCCAGGGCTTCACTCATCTGCTCATCAACGAGGCGAATCTTGAACCAGTCATCTTGCTTGAGACTGTCGAGATATTCTGCAGTCAGGCGGTCACCTTTCTTGAGTTTCGGACCACCGGAAACGGTCTTGCCCATCAGGGCTTTACGCAGACGCTGGAAGGTAGCTTCTTCAACGATGCGGTATTCGTCCTCGATATCCTTGCGTACTTTCGATAACTGCGCATCTTCGATTTCCAGTGCGCGCTGGTCTTTTTCAAGACCGTCACGGGTAAAGACCTGTACATCGATAACAGTACCCTTCACGCTGCTTGGCACGCGCAGGGAAGTATCTTTCACGTCGGACGCTTTCTCGCCAAAGATGGCGCGCAGCAGTTTTTCTTCCGGAGTCAGCTGGGTTTCACCCTTCGGTGTCACCTTGCCTACCAGGATGTCGCCGGCATAAACTTCGGCACCGATGTGCACAATACCGGACTCATCAAGACGGCTCAGGGCTGTCTCACCCACATTCGGGATATCAGCGGTAATTTCTTCTGAACCCAACTTGGTGTCACGGGCGATACAGGTCAGTTCCTGGATGTGAATGGAGGTAAAGCGGTCTTCCTTCACAACACGCTCGGAGATAAGGATAGAGTCCTCGAAGTTGTAACCATTCCAGGGCATGAACGCGATACGCATGTTCTGCCCCAGGGCCAGCTCACCGGTATCAATGGAAGGTCCGTCAGCGAGAATATCGCCGGCAGAAACCTGGTCACCTTCTTTAACCAGCGGACGCTGGCTGATGCAGGTATTCTGGTTGGAACGTGTGTACTTGATCAGGTTGTAGATATCCACACCCGCTTCACCGGCTTCAGTCTCTTCGTCGTTGACGCGGAGAATGATACGGGCAGCATCAACACTGTCGATGACACCACCACGGGTAGCGATAACACAGACACCGGAGTCGCGAGCAACGTTGCGCTCCATGCCGGTCCCAACAAGCGGTTTCTCGGAAATCAGTGTTGGTACAGCCTGACGCTGCATGTTCGATCCCATGAGTGCGCGGTTGGCATCATCATGCTCCAGGAACGGAATCAGTGAGGCAGCAACAGATACCACCTGTTGCGGGCTCACATCCATGTAATCCACCTGGTCTGATGGCATCAGAGAGAACTCGTTCTTGTGACGCACGTTAACCAGCTCATCAACAAACTTGAGCTTGCTGTCCAGTTCGGCAGATGCCTGGGCAATCACAAAGCCACTTTCTTCAATAGCAGACAGATACTGGATTTCATCAGTCACTGCACCATTGACGACTTTGCGCACAGGGCTTTCCAGGAAACCGTACTCGTTGGTACGTGAATACGTCGCCAGTGAGTTGATCAGGCCGATATTCGGACCTTCAGGGGTCTCAATCGGACAGACACGACCGTAGTGGGTCGGATGCACGTCACGCACTTCGAAACCGGCACGCTCGCGGGTCAGACCACCTGGTCCAAGCGCCGAAATACGACGCTTGTGAGTCACTTCACTCAGCGGGTTGTTCTGGTCCATGAACTGGGACAACTGGCTGGAGCCGAAGAATTCCTTGATAGCGGCAGCGACAGGCTTGGCGTTGATCATGTCCTGGGGCATCAGGCCTTCAGAATCCGCCATGGACAGACGCTCTTTCACAGCACGCTCAACACGCACCAGGCCAACACGGAACTGGTTTTCCGCCATTTCGCCTACGCTGCGGATGCGACGGTTACCCAGATGGTCGATATCATCAACCGTACCGAAACCGTTACGGATATCCACCAGGGTCTTGATGACATCAACGATATCTTCCTTGCTCAGTACGCCATCACCTTCAGAGTCCGGACGTCCCAGGCGACGGTTGAATTTCATGCGACCAACCGCTGACAGATCGTAACGCTCCGGAGAGAAGAACAGGTTGGCGAACAGGTTTTCCGCAGATTCTTTTGTCGGCGGCTCACCGGGGCGCATCATGCGGTAGATTTCTACCAGTGCTTCCAGGCGGTTAGTCGTCGAATCGATACGCAGGGTATCGGAGATGAACGGACCACAGTCGAGATCGTTGGTATAGATTGTTTCAAATTCAGTAACACCAGCCTTGACGAGACCTTCCAGCACCTCTTCGGTGATCTCGGCATTACACTGGAACAGCACTTCACCGGATTCCTTGTCGATGATGTCCTTGGCCAGGGCATCGCCGATAACAAACTCGCCCGGCACTTCCAGGCTGGTCAGCTTGGCTTTTTCTATTTCGCGAATATGGCGGGCGGTAATACGCGCGCCGGCCTTGACGATGACAGTACGCTTGTTCTTGATATCAAAGTTGAGCACCGCACCGCGCAGGCGTGAAGGCACAAGCTCTACCGAGAAATTACCGTCCTTGTCGATATAGTAGGTATTGTTCTCATAGAACATCTCCAGGATGTCCTGTGAACTGTACTCCAGGGCGCGCAGAAGGATCGAGGCCGGCAGTTTCCTGCGGCGGTCGATACGCACGTAAACCATGTCTTTGGGGTCAAACTCAACGTCCAGCCAGGAACCGCGGTAAGGAATAATCCTGGCAGAATACAGCAATTTTCCGGAACTGTGGGTCTTGCCGCGGTCATGGTCAAAGAACACGCCAGGCGAACGGTGTAACTGAGAAACCACCACACGCTCTGTACCGTTAATGACAAATGTACCGCTGTCAGTCATCAGGGGAATTTCACCCATGTAAACTTCCTGTTCCTTGATGTCCTTGATGACCTTGGCAGTTGATTCCTTCTCATAAATGATCAGGCGAACTTTCACACGCAGGGAAACGGCATAGGTCGCGCCCCTGAGAACACACTCGCTGACGTCGAATTCCGGTTTGCCCAGTCTGTAGCTGACATACTCCAGCAAGGCCTTGCCGGAATAACTGACAATCGGGAATACGGATTTGAAGGCAGCGTGCAGACCCTGATCGAGGCGTTCCTCGGGGCTCACGTCTACCTGGGTAAACTGTTTGTACGAATCTATCTGAATAGCCAGAAGATAAGGAATATCCATCGGGCTTTGCAGCTTGCCAAAGTCCTTGCGGATACGTTTTTTCTCAGTATATGAATATGCCATCAGCAGTTCCTAAAGTGATTTTGTTCCAGTCCTTCCTTACTCGTTACGAACAAGGAGCAACCCCTGTACCACTTAAATCCACCTCTTCCCAAGTACAATCCACGTAAATGGCGGGTGAAAATCTTCCGTATTCAGTTAAAGCACTGAAAGGCAGCATTCCAGCCTTGGAATGCCACCTTCCGGAAGCAGTGCTTCAAATCAACAAACAACGTCGAACTATTACTTGAGCTCGACTGTAGCGCCGGCTTCTTCAAGTTCAGCTTTGAACTTCTCGGCTTCTTCTTTGTTGGCACCCTCTTTAATGGGTGATGGTGCACCATCAACCAGGTCTTTGGCTTCTTTCAGGCCCAGACCGGTGATACCGCGTACAGCCTTGATGACATTAACTTTCTTGTCACCAGCAGCAGTCAGAATGACGTCAAATTCGTCTTTCTCAGCGGCGGCTTCGCCGGCGTCACCACCAGCAGCTGGACCTGCAGCTACAGCAACAGCGGCAGCAGCAGATACACCAAATTTTTCTTCCATTGCTGAAACCAGTTCTACAACGTCCATTACGGACAGTTCAGCAATACCATCAAGGATTTCTTCTTTAGACAGAGCCATGACTCCAATCTCCTATTAAAATGTGTAAACGTTAGTAACTCCGGTAAGGAAAATTCCTTTCCGGTTAAGCTGCATCCTGTTTCTGGTCGCGAACCGCAGCTACCACACGGGTAACTTTCGAAGGAACTTCGTTTGCAGTACGGGCCAGTTTGGTTACCGGAGCCAGCATCACACTCATCAGAGTGGCAATAGCCTGATCGTAGGTTGGCAGTTTCGCCAGCACATCAATCTGTGAAGCAGGCAGCAGGTTTCCGCTAACAGCGAGAGCCTTGACTTCAAAGCCGTCATTTTCCTTGGCGAAATCCTTAAGGACGCGGGCTGCCGCGCCAGGATCTTCCTGGGAAAATGCCAGAATTGTAGGACCGACCAGCGCTTCGTTGAGACATTCATAATCTGTCCCTTCAACAGCACGTTTGAGCAATGTATTCCTGACAACACGCAGGTAAACATTGTTCTCGCGGGCAGTTTTTCGAAGTGCAGTCATTTCCGCTACTGCAGTACCGTGATAATCGGCAAGCACAGCAGACAAGGCACCTTTAGCAGCTTCGTTGACTTCTGCAACAATTTGTCGCTTGTCTTCCAAACGAATAGCCACTAGTTAGTTACTCCTAAGTTTTGAACTACTACGAAAGCGGTCAGGCTTTCAGTCCTCGTTTATTTAATCAGCTGAACCCAAACATAAGAGTCAGCACCAATTCCTGAAACATCCAGGAATTTTCAAACTGGTGATTGATCCGGCCCAATTGCGGCCGAACGGGTTACACCATCTGCGCGGGACATTAAGTAAATCTTCCTGGCAAAGTCAGCTCGGTATATTTACCTTTCCGACCCTGCGCAAGGGACTTACCCCCGCGGTCTTTGACGGTCCTGCAGCGCAAAGTTTTTAACAACAATGTCTGCAACACCCCAAAGTCTGTATCTCTCTTTAATGCATAAATTAAAGAGGGAATGCTGCCCGGTGACATCCTCGCGGGTGTCACCTGGCAGGAATAATCAGTTAAAAATCCAGTGAAGAATGATCTACAAGAACACCGGGACCCATAGTGGAAGACAGCACCACCTTCTGGACATAAGTGCCCTTGGAAGATGCAGGCTTGGCTTTCTTCAGGTCTGCAAGCAGGGCTTCCAGGTTACCTTTGACAGCATTGGCCTCAAAACCGACCTTGCCGATACCGCCATGGACAATACCGTTCTTGTCTGTACGGTAACGTACCTGGCCTGCCTTGGTGTTTTTCACGGCAGTTTCCACGTCTGGCGTCACTGTGCCAACTTTCGGGTTGGGCATCAGGCCCTTGGGGCCAAGAATGGTACCCAGTTGACCCACAACACGCATGGCGTCCGGGGTAGCGATAACAACATCAAAATCCAGGTTGCCACCCTTGATGCTCTCAGCCAGATCTTCGAAACCGACGATATCAGCACCGGCAGCCTTGGCCTTTTCTGCATTTTCGCCCTGGGCAAAAACAGCAACACGAACATCCTTGCCTGTTCCATGGGGCAATGTAGTTGCACCACGAACGGCCTGGTCAGATTTCCTGGCATCAATACCAAGATTGATGCTCACGTCGATGGATTCCTTGAATTTGACCGTAGACAATTCGTTTATCAGGGAGACAGCCTCGTCAATTGCGTAGGCTTTGCCTGCCTCAATCTTTTCGGCAATCATTTTTGCACGCTTGGTCAATTTAGCCATCAGATCACCCCCTCGGTTTCAATGCCGGCACTACGACAGCTTCCGGCCAGGGTTCTGACAGCTGCATCCATATCCGCGGCAGTCAGATCAGGCATTTTCATCTGCGCAACTTCTTCCAGCTGCTTGCGATTCAGCTTGCCCACTTTTTCAGTATTCGGGCGGCCACTGCCTTTCTTGAGACCGGCAGCCTTGCGCAAAAGTACTGCGGCAGGCGGGGTCTTGGTGATAAAGGTGAAACTGCGATCGGCATAAACGGTGATAACCACGGGAATAGGCAGACCGGGCTCAACGCTTTGGGTTTCAGCATTGAACGCCTTGCAGAATTCCATGATATTAACGCCGTGCTGGCCCAGTGCAGGACCAACGGGAGGACTTGGGTTGGCTTTGCCGGCGCCAACTTGCAGCTTGATATAAGCCAGTACTTTTTTTGCCATGATGGCCTCCTGTTTGGGTGCAAACGCAAAACCTCAGGTTTTGCTCCCCTGGCGCCGCCTCTGTTGTTCGAGGTCGGCGACTTTTATTTCGAGCAACCGGTTGAACCGATCACCCACCTAATGCTTTTTAGCCTGCTGGCGGCTAATTAACCTTTTTCTACCTGCGAAAACTCGAGTTCAACAGGTGTGGAGCGACCAAAAATCGAGACCGCAACCCGGACACGACTTTTCTCGTAATTAACTTCTTCCACAGTCCCGGTAAAGTCATTGAACGGACCATCGGTTACACGAACCATCTCGCCAGGCTCATAGACTGTTTTATGAGACGGCTTGTCTACTGTCTCTTCCAGCCTGTTCATGATTTCATCAACTTCACGCTGTGTAATGGGAGCCGGCTTTTCAGCTGTGCCGCCAATAAAACCCATTACCCTGGGCGTTTCTTTTACCAGATGCCAGGTATCATCGTTCAGTACCATCTGCAGCAGGACATAACCCGGAAAAAACTTGCGCTCACTTTTACGCTTCTGGCCGCCACGCATTTCCAGTACTTCTTCAGTCGGCACCAGCACATCACCAAACAGATCCTTGAGCGGTGACAGGCCTATCCTTTCTTCAAGCGCCAGTTTGACCTTGCGCTCATAACCCGAATAGGCATGCACAACATACCAGCGCTTACCTTTCTCAGATGCTGACTTTTCAGTGCCTTCTTTAATATCGTCTGCCAATGCGTTAATACCTTGTTCCAATTGTTTTTCCTGCCAGTACGCCCGGATCAACCAATGATCAGGGAAATCAACCAGCTGAGAAACGAATCCAGCCCCCACAGCAGGATGGCCACGATGATCACTACAACAACTACGATCATGGTGGTATGTGTGGTTTCTGCCCTTGTCGGCCAGACCACCTTGCGTATTTCTGTCCTGGCTTCCATGCATAGCGTCACAAATGCGCTGCCTTTGCTTGTCTGTGCGGCTATCCAACCAGCGATAGCAGCCAACACCAGCAGGCCGATAACTCGATACAACATGGACTCGGCAGCAAAATAACTGTTGCCGTAGACACCTGCAGCGACCAGTACAGCAACCACGATCCACTTCAGTGAATCCAGTTTGTACTCTGTGTTCTTGACTCTGTCGTTCATATAACCCGTTAACCCGGAAAGCACCATTCAGCTTTAGTGTGAATGGCAGCCTTTATTCCTGCTACCTACTCTGACTTACTGCTCTGCCTGTATGGCAGGCCAGGAGGGAATCGAACCCCCAACCTGCGGTTTTGGAGACCGCCGCTCTGCCAATTGAGCTACTGGCCTTTATCGTCATACCGAACCGGACTATTCCGGTCCAATACCAAAATCAAACAATTTCTTTAGAGACGACTAAGCCGAGGGGACTGTTCGACCCCTCGGCTTATGGGTAAAAAGCGAAACTGTTTATTCGATGATTTTGGAAACAACTCCGGCGCCAACAGTACGTCCACCTTCACGAACGGCGAAACGCTGACCTTCTTCCATCGCAATAGGTGCAATCAGGTCTACTGACATCTTGATGTTGTCACCAGGCATAACCATTTCAACGCCGTCCGGCAATGTCACGGCACCTGTTACGTCTGTAGTTTCAAAGTAGAACTGCGGGCGATAGCCCTTGAAGAATGGCGTATGACGACCACCTTCATCTTTGGACAGAATGTATACTTCGCCTTCAAACTTGGTGTGCGGAGTAATAGTGCCTGGTGCAGCCAGTACCTGACCACGCTCAACATCTTCACGCTTGGTACCACGCAGCAGAACACCTACGTTCTCACCTGCACGACCTTCGTCGAGCAGTTTGCGGAACATCTCAACACCGGTACAGGTAGTCTTCTGGGTGTCCCTGATACCAACGATTTCGATTTCTTCACCAACCTTGATAATGCCACGGCCGATACGACCGGTAACAACAGTACCACGACCAGAGATAGAGAAGACGTCTTCGATAGCCATCAGGAACGGCTTGTCGACATCACGCTCAGGCTCGGGAATGTAGGTATCCAGGGCTTCTACCAGCTTCTTGACCGCAGTAGTACCCAGCTCATTGTCGTCTTTACCTTCCAGCGCCATCAGGGCGGAACCAATGATGATCGGTGTGTCGTCACCAGGGAACTCGTACTGATCCAGCAGTTCGCGGATTTCCATTTCAACCAGTTCCAGCAGCTCGGCGTCATCAACCATGTCAGCCTTGTTCATAAAGACGACAATATAAGGTACACCAACCTGGCGGGACAGCAGGATGTGCTCACGAGTCTGCGGCATGGGGCCGTCAGCGGCGGAACATACCAGGATTGCGCCATCCATCTGCGCGGCACCGGTAATCATGTTCTTGACGTAGTCGGCGTGTCCCGGACAGTCAACGTGGGCGTAGTGGCGAGAAGGGGAATCATATTCCACGTGAGAAGTGGCAATAGTGATACCACGCTCTCTTTCTTCGGGGGCATTGTCGATCGTGTCGAAGGCCTTGAATTCGCCACCAAACTCTTCTGCACAGACCCTTGTCAGTGCCGCAGTCAAAGTCGTTTTACCATGGTCAACGTGACCAATAGTACCAACGTTCAAGTGCGGTTTCGTTCTCTCAAATTTTTCCTTCGACATCGAATTTAGCCTCCGATTTAAACAATATTGCTAACTGTATTTATTAATTAAAAAAATCTGATACTCAATGAATATCTTCTTTTTATACGTATGTTTCAAAACTGTGCCAAACAGGCTGCCCTTGCTTGCCGGGCTTGCCAGAATCTGGTGCTCACACCCGGAGTCGAACCGGGGACCTCATCATTACCAATGATGCGCTCTACCACCTGAGCTATGCGAGCATTGTCCATGCTTTGTCTAAAAGCGGAATCCGCTCACCTGATTCACAGGCATCCAGGGGCATCATATTGCTGATCCCGGGCTTTCCCTTTAAACGCTATTAAAAACGTCTTGATCAAACGCCTTTAACAAATGTCTTCAAAGCTCTTCACTCAACCCAACCGACCATAATATCAGCCGGTTAAACTGGAGCGGGTAGCGGGAATCGAACCCGCATCATCAGCTTGGAAGGCTGGGGTTCTACCATTGAACTATACCCGCGAATCTCTTCTCAAACGCTTGCAGAACACTCGCCTACCAGGCTTGCAAACCAAAAAACAGAGGACCAAAAACTCCCAGCAGAGAGCTCTTCGTCCACTGTTTTCTGTCGTCTTACTGTCGTCTGCGACTGCCAGTTTTTATAAAAAATCTGACTGGTGGAGGGGGGTGGATTTGAACCACCGAAGCTTTCGCGTCAGATTTACAGTCTGATCCCTTTGACCACTCGGGAACCCCTCCAACAAAGCATCAGACGATTTACAACGACCTGGCTCTTAACACAGAGGCGGCATTTTATGGGAATCACGGACGTGATGCAATCGTTTCGCAAGGTTTTTCTATCACTTCCAGTTCCAGGCCTTCTGACAATAAATCCAGCAATTCCGAGCCCTGCAGAAGGTCCTGCGATATATCCTCGATAGTGACCCATATCTCATTGCTGCTTGTCACCACTTCCCGGATTGAGGTGGCATAACCCTGTGCAGCCAGGGATTCCTGAAGCCCCAGGGCAGAGGCCTCCTGGCTGAAAAGCCCCAGCGAAATACCACCGGCCAGATCGCCCGTGGTGATCAGGAAACTGTCCAGGCCGTCGGCCTGCAGGGCTTCAAGGGTCTGCCGGGCTGCAGTATTGGCATTAAATGGCGGCATATAGACCCTGAAACTGCTGGTTTCACCGGCCTGCAGCAGTTCCACCCGAGCCTGCATACCCCGTTCCTGCAGGGCAGAAACCAGGAAATCACTCTCCTCGGTATTATCAAACACGCCCAGGGCAATGCAGGTTGCGGGCTGTTCCAGAGGGGCAACCGGCTCCTCAGGGAATCGGGATTCAGCCACTTCTTCGAGCAACTGCAGGGATTTCCCGGCAGCAGCCGTGGGTGATACGGAGGCCACCGGCCTGTCCTGATCACCGCGGGACAGGTTCCAGCCCAGGTAGGCCAGGTTGGCAATCAGCAGCAAAATGAGGAAAGTACGCATGATTTCAGGATAACGTTAAATTAACTATATATAGAAGCAAGACCTGTTTTTCAGGGCAGCGCGTAACACAGGCCATCCAGCACCAGGTCACTGACCACCTCATGCTCCCATGGCAGTACCTCGCCCAGCATGACCGCATCACCACCGGTAAGAAACCAGCGGGCGTCATCGCCCGCCCGGGCGACCTGTTGATGACAAAGTGTTGCAAAGCCACAAACCATGGTGAACATGCCATTGCCAATGGCCTCACCCGTGCTTTTTCCCGGCTCAAGCCTGAACGGTTCTGGAAGGTGAATATCCAGTGCACGTGTCTTGCTGGCGAGGCTTTGTTGCATGAGGCTCACTCCTGGCACGATATAGCCCCCCTGGTGGACTCCGGAGGAGTTCACCCAGTCAAAGGTGATGGCACTGCCATAATCAATGACACAGCATCCGCCTTCGGCACGATTGTAGGCGGCAAGCAGTGCCATCCACCGGTCTACCCCCATGGCACCGATATCTTCATAGGCATTGGTGACTCCCGCTGCACGGGCGCTGACTTTGGCAAATTCAGCTTCCATGTTCCAGGTTTCCCGTGCCAGGGCGCCAAACGCGGTATTAAAGTCCGCTCCCCTCACACTGGAGACCCGGATTCGCTCCAACGCGCCTGTTTGCTGGCGATCCAGTTCTTCAACCAGGGCCTGCACAGCATTGCCGGGCTTGTCCGCGGCAAAAGCCCCGCCCGTCACGATCTGGTCGCCACCCACAAGACGCCACTTGATCCGCGTGTTACCTGCATCCAGCTCAAGAATCATGATGCACTTTTTTCCCGTAACGAGATTTCACCACCGCTAACCAGAATCTGACCTTCGGCCGTTTCCAGCACCAGCGCCCCTGTTTCGGCAATACCCAGGGCACGTCCGGTACGGCTGCTACCCGCGGTCGTCAACTCAACCTGTTTGCCATACATCACATCATGGCGCTTCCATTCCTCCAGGAATGCTGCCATACCGCTGTGCTCAAATTCTGCCATGACTGCCATTACCTCAGTGATAACCCTGGTAACAAGCTGGTTCCGGTCAGTTTCCTGTCCGGTTAACTGGTACAGGTCTGTCCAGGGCTGATCAACGCCGTCCATGGATTCCGGAGGGCACCGGGTATTGATACCTATACCAATCAACAGCTGGCAAACCCCGGTCACGTCCCCGGTAATTTCCAGCAGTATGCCCGCCAGCTTCTTGCCCTCACAGACCACGTCATTGGGCCATTTGACGCCGGCGTGATGAACCCCCAGGTGTTTCAGGGCTCGAATGACTGCCAGGCCAACAACCAGGCTCATGCCTTCAGTACCGGTAGCCCCGGCATCCACCAGCCTGACCAGTGTCAGGTAGACATTCCGGCCATAGGGACTGACCCACTGCCGGCCCCGCCTGCCTTTTCCCCGGGTCTGCTGCTCTGCCAGGAATACTGCATAGCGGCCATTTTCCATGACCAGGTTGCCTTGCTGGAGACAACGCATGGCGTGACTGTTGGTAGAATCAGTTGAGTCAAGGATTTCCAGGTGTTGCAGAATTCCCGCATCAGATTCTGTATCCAAAGAAGCAATGACTGAATCGTCCAGAAGCCCTACAGGCTGCGGCATGCGGTAACCCTTGCCACGCACGGAATGGATCTCCAACCCCAGGTCATTCATCTTCTGTATGTACTTCCAGACTGCCGCCCTGCTGATGGCAAATGTCTTGCCTAGCTCGGTTCCGGAATGGAATTGACCATCCGACAGGGTATGGATCAGGGGGCGCAATAGATCTGACATGACTTCCCAGTTTTTGAAACCACAATAAAAAAATCCGGAAAGCCTGGCTTTCCGGATTTTCTAACTATAAGACCAGGGTGTAACAGCAACCTGTTACATATCATAACCCCTTTCATCGTGCATAACGATATCCAGGCCGGTACGCTCTTCCTCATCAGTAACACGCATACCTGTGATGACGTTGACCACTTTCAGGATGATGAAGGTCAACAAGGCAGTATATAAAGCCGTTGCCACGATTCCCATGACCTGGACACCTACCTGGCTGCCCATGGTGACACCTTCGGCATAACCCTGGCCACTGAATACACCAAGACTGGCAGAAGCAAAAATGCCCGCCATGAATGTGCCCAGAATTCCGCCCACGCCATGTACCGGGAACACATCCAGGGAATCATCGATGCCCAGGCCATTCTTGATGTACTGTGTGGCAAAGAAGCAGACCACACCGGCAAGCAGGCCAATTACCAGGGCACCACCAGGTCCTACAAAGCCTGATGCGGGGGTAATAGTGCCCAGCCCTGCCACCATCCCGGTCACAATACCCAGAACTGAAGGCTTTCCGTACTTGATCTTTTCCATCATGATCCAGGACAGCGAACCGGCAGCTGCCGAAATATGGGTGACCAGCATGGCCATTGAGGCATTGCCGTCAGCTGCAAGGGCACTACCGCCATTGAAGCCGAACCAGCCCACCCAGAGCATGCCGGCTCCGGTGACTGTCATGGTCATGTTATGGGGAGGCATGGGCGTTTTGCCAAATCCGGTTCGTGTACCGATGGAAACGGCACAGACCAGTGAGGCGACACCGGCCGTGATATGGACAACGGTGCCTCCGGCAAAGTCCAGCAGCCCCCGCTCAAAGAGCCATCCGCCTTCGGCCCAGACCCAGTGGGTAATCGGGGCATAAACCAGTAACAGCCAGAGGACACTGAACAACATGACTCCGCTGTATTTCACCCTTTCCGCAAAGCCACCAAAAATAAGGGCCGGAGTGATCACGGCAAATGTCAGCTGGAACAGGGCAAAAAGGGATTCCGGTATCGTGCCGGAAGCAGTCTCCTCGCCAATATTGGCAAACAGGATATTGCCAAAACCACCGACAAAGGCATTTCCCTCACTGAAGGCCAGGCTGTAACCAATAATCAGCCAGACCAGTGTGGCGACACAGGTAATGGAAAAACACTGCATCAGGACTGACAACACATTGCGCACCCTGACAAGGCCGCCATAGAACAGTGAAAGTCCCGGAATGGTCATAAACAGCACAAGTGCAGTAGAGGTCATTATCCACGCTGTGTCTGCTCCATCAATTTCCTGAGCCAGGGAAACCACCGGCATCAACAACAAACCTGCACTGAACAGGCCTTTACCATAAGATCTGGAACCCATAGTTCCCCCTTCTTTTTTTTCTTGTGTATGTAATGGGTGACGTTAAAAGGTGCTTTTGCTTATCGTTTTAGAACATTTTTGTTCATGATGCACCAATAATGAGCATAAAAGAAATGCCAGGGTGAGACAAGATAAAGCCTTTGCAAGATGCGGGTTTTCATTGTGCCGGTAGAGCTGGCGTGGAAACCGGGCCTTGCAGGCGGGCACTGAAATCGGGCACAAAGCGCCAAATGGAAGGCCTGCAAACCACAACGCCTGCATTCATGTGAATGACCACTTGCATTAATACGCGTACCAGCCATGCGCCAGCAAAGCTGGCCAATCAGAGGTCTCCCTCCAGATACCCCTGCCTGTTTTCAAGCAATTCCTGCCACTTCTTCACATTCAGGCGCATTAAAGTGCATGAAAAGGGGGATATGCACACATTTGGTGCGAGCAGTTGTAAATCCCCCTGCATGATTCCTTGAATGGATACTATCTTGTTGATTTTAATGCTTATTTTTTTTTGGCATGGCGATTGCTAAAAACACTTATCGCGGCCATTTGTGGACACATGCAGTATCCGGGTCCACTGGCTTCGAATTGAGCAGGAGAACTGAAAATGATGACAGCAAGATCCCTACGCATCAGTGAGATTTGCTCAGACTATTCAGTTGTATTTGGACTGTGAGACTTTTCCCGGCAGAACCTGTTGTACAAGACTGCAGCAGCTGCCAGAACGACGTACTAGGAGAACCAAATGAAAATGATAAATGCGATTATCAAGCCTTTTAAGCTTGATGACGTCAGGGAGGCCCTGTCAGAAATTGGAGTTCAAGGGATTACCGTCACGGAAGTAAAAGGTTTTGGCCGACAGAAAGGACATACCGAGTTGTACCGCGGTGCAGAGTATGTCGTTGACTTCCTCCCGAAATTAAAAGTTGAAGTAGTAGTGAAAGACAGCGCTCTTGAACAGACTATCGAAACAATTTCGAAGGCTGCCAACACTGGCAAAATCGGTGATGGAAAGATTTTTGTTTCTACTATCGAAGAAGCTATCCGTATCCGTACCGGTGAAACCGGCGACGACGCCATCTAAATTAGAAGATATATACGAAGCTTTCAGGAGGGCTTAGTATGCAAAATGAAATTTTTGAACTGCAATATGCAATGGACACCTTCTACTTTCTGGTATCGGGTGCCCTGGTCATGTGGATGGCCGCCGGCTTCGCAATGCTTGAAGCGGGTCTTGTACGCGCCAAAAACACAACAGAAATTCTGACCAAGAATGTCTGTCTTTTCGCCATTGCCTGTACCATGTACCTGGTATGCGGCTATGAAATCATGTACGACGGCGGTTACTTCCTCAGCGGAGTGACAACTGTTGCACAGATGGATGATGCTGCCGTCGCTGCAATCCTTGAAGCTTCCAACGAAGCCGGATTTGCTGACATGGGTGAGTACTCTGGCGCTTCAGACTTCTTCTTCCAGGTAGTATTCGTTGCCACGGCAATGTCTATTGTTTCAGGTGCCGTCGCAGAGCGCATGAAACTGTGGGCGTTCCTGCTCTTCGCCGTCATCATGACTGGTTTCATCTACCCGATGGAAGGCAGCTGGACCTGGAATGGTAACTCTGTATTCGGTATCTATTCACTGGATTACGCTGACTACGCCGGCTCCGGCATCGTACATCTGGCAGGCGCTGCTGCAGCCCTGGCCGGTGTTCTGCTGCTTGGTGCACGTAAAGGCAAATATGGTGCCGATGGTTCCATTCATCCGATTCCGGGTGCCAACCTGCCGCTGGCCACACTGGGTACTTTCATCCTGTGGATGGGCTGGTTCGGGTTCAACGGTGGTTCTACCCTGAAACTGGGTGGTATCGGTGTTGCCAACGAAGTGGCCAACGTATTCCTTAACACCAACGCAGCTGCCGCTGGCGGCCTGATTGGTGCCCTGATCGTTGCCCGCATCCTGTTCGGCAAAGCTGACCTGTCCATGGTGCTCAACGGTGCCCTGGCTGGCCTGGTTGCCATCACTGCTGACCCTGCATCTCCGGGTCCGCTGATGTCCACCATCGTAGGCCTGATTGGCGGCATCATCGTGGTATTCAGCATCCTGTTCTTCGACAAGATCAAGATTGACGATCCTGTAGGTGCCCTGTCCGTTCACGGTACAGTAGGTATCTTCGGTGTCATGGTAGTCTGCGTCACAGGCGGTGCCTCAGTAGGTGGCCAGCTTGTTGGCCTGCTGACCATCTTTGTCTGGGTCTTTGTCACCAGCCTGATCGCCTGGTTTATTGTCAAGGCAATCGTTGGACTGCGTGTCTCCGAAGAGGAAGAGTACGAAGGTGTCGACCTGGCGGAATGTGGTATGGAAGCCTATCCCGAGTTCGTCAGCCAGAACTAGTCTCACAAGTCCTGAAAAAAGCGCCACAACTGTGGCGCTTTTTTTTGCCTGCAATTTCACATCAAACTTCAGTTACAGGTAAAAAAAAGCCGGTGCTTGCTGCACCGGCTTTTTCCTTGTTTTAACTATTGGTTCTAACTATCGCTTGTTGGTCAGCGGTCACTACCCTGGCCTTTACCATCAGTCCGGCCCAGTGTGGAGCCATCACTGAGGATTACCCCGATATACAATCCACCCTGGCTACCATCGTTCAATGTAATAGCATTGCGCAGTGGATTGGCAAAAACGGTTACCTTGTCTCCAACAGTCAGCGAATTGCGCTTCCAACCCTGATTGATAAGAATATTTGGCGCTGTCATTTCGATAGTCCAGAGGCCATCCGGACCACTGTCTGCAGTCCCTTCAAGCTTGAATGACGCATGGGGGTTAATCCAGCGTACCTGGGTGATTTCCCCTTCAATTTTTACCACACTGTCGCTATCAAAAGCGGCAGTAGAATGATGTCCGGAAGCCGGAATTGCCAGTAAGGTAGCTGATAAAGCACAAAGGCCTGTTACCTTTTTAAGAAACTGTACTGATTTCATTGTTAGTGTCCTGATTTAAATATGTTAGGAAATTCGAGTTAACGTGTCAGTCCATCCTGCCCGGCCTGTGTACTTGGCAAGTTGTCGTTAAGATCCGGCAGGCATTCGACTTCGCCGATATCCGTGTAATCCACCCTCAACCACTGCTTGGTACTGCGCCACTCACCGACCCAGTTATTGGGGTCAGTCATGATGTACTCAATTTGCAGAATTTCACCATCTTCCAGAAGTTTCATTCTTTCCTGGACCCGGAATTCCTCTGAAATAGGAATGCCGGTATCAATATAGTGGTTGTAGGTTTCTATATAACGGGTATTGACCACTAGTTCGTCACCTTCCCAGTGACCAATGGATTCGCCGTTGTAGGAATAAATGACGAGGTTGGGATCCGAATAATCCCTGCCATCCAGGAAAATCTGGCGAAAGCTGTTGTTAAAGTTGGACACCATGTAGATGACCGTCGGCAACTGGACCATGGCGATGGGCCAGACCCGGGTCATGATCATGGGAATCCCTGCTGGAAAACATTGCCCGATGGCATCCCGGTAGGGCCTGCCTTCTGCCCTGGCACGCTGACCTTCCTCAAAATCGAGCTTCGCCTGGCCAATAAACTCCGGGTAAGGAGGGCCAAACATAAAATCGGAAAAGGCCTCGCTGAGGTCCACGAACCAGGTGCCCGTCAGGTCGAAGGGCGCTTCCGGCCTATCCATTGCCAGATTTTCCGGTGCCAGGGCACCGAGCTGGTCTGGATGCTGAGGAATGGAACGGCTGAGCTTTTCACGGCGCTCATCCGCCGTTTGTCCCCATGCTATAGAGCAACCAAGAATACTGGCCAACAGGATTACGCCACCCTGCTTAAAGATGTACTTCATTTTTCTTCCCCTGCAAAGCCCGGCAATCCCCCTGAAAACCACTGGGCCCTGAAATTGATTTAAATAGCCCCGAGAGGATAAAAGTCTTTACCTGTATTGTCCACAATTGGAAGCAAAAACAGGCATGCGTAGCGCATTTCTACTCTGTATAATGCCCAGCATTCCATGGTCCTGGTCAACAGGTCAGATCAACTTCACCCGTCAGGAACCGCCTTATTCATGGGCAAGAAAAGCAGAAACAAGAAGGTCAACAAACAGCCTTCCCAGGCAAAGGCTGTACAGCAACCAGCACCTGAATCAGTCATCAAGGAAAAGACCCTTGAAATCCCTGCTTTCTGGGTAGCCATTATTATTCCCGTGATCTGCCTGGTAGGGGCCTGGACCTATCCACCGGTGGCCACACCAATGGAACTGAAGTCCTACGCCTCACAAATCTATCTTTCGGGACTCTTCCTGCTCTGGTTCTGGCTACACAGGAAAAAGAAAAACTCTACCCTGACGTTTTCACCGGTACGCATTGCGCTTGGCCTGTTGTTTCTTGCCGGCACTTTATCACTGCTATGGGCAGCCAACCCGGATTTCTGGGTCTATAAATGGAACAAATGGTATGCCGGCATGATCATGTTTGTACTTGGCTTGCATATCACCCAGAACGAGAAAAACCTGGATACTGTCGTCAACCTAGTCATTTCGGGCGGCCTCGGCGTTGCCCTGATCGGAATAGGCCAGTACCTGTTCGGGCTGGATGTGGTTCCCCAAACGGCATTTCCTTCCTCCACCTTTGGCAACGGCAACATGGCCGGCCAGATTATGGTGCTTACCGGTGCCCTGCCCCTGTACTTCCTGTTCAAAAGTAATATCACCACCAGGCAGGCCTGGTACTACGCCATTGCCATGTCCATTTTGTTTACCTACCTGTTCTTTACCCGGACCAGGGCGGTCTGGATAGCCATGGGCCTGGAAACAGGCCTGATTCTGCTTTTTATCCTTTTGGATACCAAACGAAAACAATGGCTGCACTGGAACCGGGAAAAAACAAAAGCAGGAGCAGTTGCAATAGCTTTATTCCTGGTGCTGGTCAATTTCAACCAGAATGGTTTTGAGCCTTTCTGGGAAATTGCAATTTACGAACTCGCTTCGGTTTCCACAGCCGTCTCTTCAACAGCTCAACAAATTGGAGGCGAACGCTATCTGATCTGGGGTACCACGATCGATATGATCAAGGACAATCCGATAATCGGCACAGGCCTTGGCAGCTTTTTCCATAACGTTAACCTGAGTGATCACCAATCGTTTCGTGTGATCGGCGTACAAAGGGCACATAACGATGTACTGGAGCTGATTGTTGAGCTCGGGGCATTGGGAATATTGTTGCTACTCGGTGTCATCGTGACCATGTGCATTACTCTGTACAAACTGATCCTTCGTAGTGAAGGGCAAAAGCGCATTCTTTACGCATTGCTGACCATTGCCGTCACAGGCAGCATGCTGAACGCCCAACTCAGCTTTCCCTACCAGTTGCCCGTCCCCCTCGTCATCATGCCATTCTACCTGGCTCTTGTTGTCAGGGGAGCTGAAATGATTGAACAGAATACAATCACCCTGTCTCTCAAAGCCTGGTTTAACAAAGCTGCACTCACCGCAACCGCCATCCTGTTTGCACTGATTTCGGTCAATGATCTCCTATGGATGCGTGATATTCATATGCTTAACCAGGTGATTTCCGGCAGGCGTGCAGGGGAATGGAAACCTGTTAATCCTGTATTCAACCAGGCCTATATTACTGGCAGCCGTAGTGTGTCTGAAGCCCTGAAGGGACTGGGACGGGGACAGGAGATTCTTATATTAAATGTGATCAAACCAATAATTGAATACTGGCCTAATGCAACGGCAAGTTCAGCTCTTGCTGCACAAACTTATTTGAGTCTTGGTAATCTGGAGCAGGCGGAAATCTGGATTGAACGCACCATAGAAAACCAGCGCCCGGACTATTACCTGGGCGAATTCATGAAAATGCAGTTGTTACAACGACGGGGAGATGTTGAAGGATTGTCAGAGTTGTATGAATTCCTGAAAACAGAACCGGAAGAATACTTAAGCCAGAACCAGAATACCTACAACATGCTGCACAGCTTATCGATCAATCTGCAAGACTTCGGTATGACCGAGTATTATTACGAGAAATTCATCCAATACCATGGCGAGTTTGCTCCAGTTGTGGCCAACCATGCAATTTTCTATATCAATACGGGCAACATAACGGCAGCCGTTCCCTACATGCAAAGAGCCCTGGAGATTGATCCCAATATAGATTACGCCAGCGATTTCCAGCAGCTGATTGACCAGTATTCACCGCAACAATAAAAGGTTTACTTACATACAGCAAACATAAAAAACTCCGGCAATTGCCGGAGTTTTTCCATTGGTTACAACTACTCTATTTCAACCAGCCCTACCCGGTTGGAACTGCTCTGGTGAATCAACAGGTTTCCATCCTGGGTGACCCACATATTACGAACGATGCCGACTCCGCTCGGAATCGCCCAGCTCTGAAAAGACTCTGTCTCAGGATCAAAGCGCACCAGGGCATCAGGACGCATACCGGATTCGTTGTACCAGATCTTGTCATCGATCACGGCCAGTGCATAGGGATGGGACGAGGAACCACTGGGTGAGTCCCATTGCTCGATGGCGCCTGAAGACGGATCCAGCCGTCCAATCTTTCCCTGGGTGGAATTCACAAACCAGACTGTCCCGTTGCTGTCGAGTCCCAATCGCCTGACCCGCGACGCTTCATTGGGAATATCGTAATACCTGACATTCATGGTCTCCGGATCCATGGCGCCTATTTTATTGGTGCCATTGAAGGCTACCCAGACCGTGCCATTGGCAGCCACCTGGATGCCATAGGGTCTGGGTTCCGAATCAACCTCAGTGAGCTCCCCGGTTTCAGGATCCAGGCGTCCCAGCATGCCCGCCCCCTGTGCGGTGAAGTACAGGTTACCGTTGGGGTGAAAGGTGGCTGAATGGGGATCCCTGGCCTGTGTTTCATATTGGGTAATCAGGCCTGTCTCGGGGTCCAGCATGCCGATGGTGGCGTTGCTGTTGCCCGTATACCAGATATTGCCCTCTTCATCCGGCACGATACTGTGTGGCCTGGCTGCCAGTGGCAGCTTGTATTCCTGCATGTCGCCGGTTTCTGGATCAAGGCGTCCGACCAGGCTCGCCCACATCCCTGTCCACCAGATTGAGCCATCAGGTGCTTCCACGGGATCCCGTGAACGCTGTCCCAGGGTGGGTACTACCCATTCCCTGAAGCTTATCTCGGTATCACCAGGTATCAGCGTGGGCCTTCTGCTCTCGTCAGCCGGAAAGCTGTCTGCCAGGTAAGTGGCAATGGTGTTGGCCTGGGCATCGGAAAGATTCACCATGCTGGAAAAAACATGCTTCCACTCTTCCGGTGTGTCATAACCCGCTGAATTGACGATATTGAAAGAACTGTGGCAACTGTAACAGGCCAGCTCTACCAGTTGTTTGCCTTCCCCTTCGGGTAATTGGGGCACCTGGAACCCGGGCGGCTGGGCAACGGAGGCCTGCGCTGCCAGTACCAGGCCTGCAATCGTAAACACTTTTTTCATCATTACTCTCCCCTCATGTGGAAGGACACAAGTCTTAATATAAGATCACAAATTGCAAGTGCCGGTAAATACCACTTCAAACTAACAGCGTAATACAGCTTTTACATCGTCACATTTCTACAGACACAAAAAAAGGCCCTGATGGGAAATTCCCGCCAGGG
>Ga0255780_10000415_pt1 | contig 41588 bp, 31 predicted proteins | sample 071ome_32_FD_179978 | JGI IMG/M metagenome (GOLD analysis project Ga0255780, IMG submission 179978) | Coastal salt marsh microbial communities from the Groves Creek Marsh, Skidaway Island, Georgia - 071405AT metaG (version 2) | ecosystem: Environmental > Aquatic > Marine > Intertidal zone >... | reverse complement strand
TTCGTTATTTTATTTTTCACTCAGTACACCGCGCGTTAACTACCGTCGCCGCGATCGTTTTTGGGAGGAAAGCGCTCGTCGCGTGGTTGCCACCGTTTGCGTCGTTTTTACAACTCTCGCGGAGGCTATATAGTCTAAGAAGCGAATTCTCGAGTGTTCTAAACACGCTAAGATTATCGACCAACTGCTCGCCGAAACTACAGAGCCACCGTTTAACGGTAGCGGCGGAGAGACAAGTTGTTGTTCTTGCGCCAAGTCGCGCGCTTGGACGGGCGAGACTTGGTGAAGTTGTGGCCCTTGCCGTGCAAGCCGCGGTACTTGCGGCCGGCAGAGGTGAGACCACGCATTTCGCGGTGCTTGTGAACCGGGTTGCAGATCCAGTTGATGCGCGGGTCGTTGCGGATAACCTTGTGCATCGGGTCAACCATGATCACCTCGTAGTACTTGTACACGGAATCTTGGTTCAACCAGTACGAGTTCAACACGCGCAAGGCGCCGCAGCGACGGGCGGCGCGCTCCTCGGCGACAGACTTCAAGTTGCGAGCAAACTTGAGCTTGGTGATACCGCAGTGCACCGGCTTACCGTACACTTGACCCTTGTTAACCGGGCGCTTGCGGCCACCGCGGCGAACACGCGCGCGGTAGATGACAAAGCCTTGCTTCGCCTTGTAACCCAAGCGGCGCGCCTTGTCCGGGCGCGTCGGGCGCGTCACGCGGCAGATGGACGGCAACTGGCGGTACTCCCACACGCGGATACGTTGCAAGAAGCGCATCACATCGGATTGCTTCTTCTTCCACAACTCTTCGACATACTTGTAAGCCTACGCAATCGGGAAAACGGAGTAAAAACAGTCGTCAGTCATCGTCGTCGTCGTTAGGGTCAGCACACTTTTAGGGCTTTTTCCCTGCACCACCACCACCCGCTCGCGATCGCCCGCGTCGTTCCCATCCCCGCGACGTCGGATACCCATCGCACGTCGTCGCGATTCGTTAGAAACATTCTAACACCGCCGTTTCCGTCGTTCACGCGCGTCGTCGTCGCATCCATCCACCCACGACGACGTCGGATCGACCCGCGTCGATCGAGACGAGCCCTCGCGAAGGGTGAGAGGTTTCCTCGAGCGAGCGAACGATCGCTCGACCGCGGGACCCTTCGTCGTCGGTGCGGCGACGCCGACGCGCGGGCGAGAAGTAATCCACCGTCGTCGAGTTCGTCGTCGAGTTCGTCGTCGTCGTTACGTACCCCCATGGTTTTCTGATCGCACTGCGCGTCTCGTAAAGGCGGATCGGGCGCCGACGAAGTCCTCGACCTCGAGGTCGGGAGGTCCTCGGCCGGGGGGAATGCACACCACGAAATTCCATTTGATAGCCTTACATGTCCTTATAATACCAAACTCAGGGCGCGTGTATGTGCTCGTGTAAGTCAGTGATAGACGTTTGTACACTTGAATATTGGGAATTGGTTCCCCAGGGCATCCATCGACTGGCGGCTGTGTGAGTGGACATGGACGAACGGGGCGGCGCTGGCGGGAGACCGCGCCGCGAGGAGGGGCGCTCCGGACGAGGTGCGTGCGACGCCGCGCGCGCGATGGTGTTTTCCACGCTTTGTTTTCTCTCGCGCCCGCATTCTCGTAGTCTTTCGCCCCGTCTCTGTGTGTTCGTCGCGACGCCGATGAGGAAAACTTTATAACGCTTGGCTACTGATTGACGCGCGCGCGGCCGGGGTAGTTGCCGGGCTCAACCGCGCGCGTCGTCGTGACGCGAATTGCGATTGTTTTAACCGAGGTGTACGCGCGAGAGAGAGGAAGGTGATCGGTGGATGGACTTTTCGTCGTTTTCTTTTGTTTTTGTGTGTGTTCGTTCGCGCTCGCGAGCGAGCGAAAGGGCGTCTGTGTGTACGGGACGCGGGGCGGTTGATACCCGCATTGCCGCGAACCCGAAGGGATTTTTCGCGCCCGAGATCGAACGGTCGGTGCTGATCATTGTCACGCGCGTGCGGGGGTTAAAACTCACCTCGCGCGCGCCCTTATTCAGCTTCACATTTTTCGTTTCGTCTGGAAAGCTCTGGATTCGAGAGGAGGTTTCGTCGGGGATGTAAACGTGTCCACATGGCTGAACACTGTGAAGAATCAAAACATAATTTTCACCATCTTTCGACTGAGACGAAACGTCCGATCGATAAACGGGCGAGAATCGCGTTCTTTCGCCTTCGCTGCAGAGCTGCCCGACGAGAGCCGAGGACGTAGAACACCCTGGGCTCGATTCATCGTGTCAGTTTTGAGCGGAGGCAACATCAATCGGGGATGGGCTCTCCGTGGAGTTTTGGCGTTCGTAGTCGTCGAAATTCCTCCGTAGTTCCACCACATCTCTCCTCTCCTGTCTTTACTTTATTTGTCGTTTTATTTTGGTTCCGTCAGACTGACAGAGAAGCGTTTCTTCATGCGTCTCCATCGCAGGTTCAAATCCAGTAGACAATGTCGTCTCTCCTCTGAGCAACCTCAAAGGTGTGTATAGAACTGTTTCGACTCGACCTCTCCTCTCTCGATACCATTTCCTGGACAAAGCAGAGGGCTGATCAGGCTCCGGCCGCATGTGCTGCTCTCCCGTCGTTCTCAGGTACAACCGATAGCGTCGGCATGGGTGAGTAGGCGTCTGCTATCCACAGGCGTCTTCTCAATCGTCGTCGCGACATCTCATTATTTTGTGCTTTTCCATTCTCCTTCGTTCACCGAGGCCGTGATTCCAAAAACCTGATGCTGATTATCAATGAGGCTTAATCAAACCTCTAAGAAGTAATGAGCTTTCGGCTGAACGACGTGACGAGACTTGACGAATGGAAACAATACCAGACATACGACACCGAACGAAAGATACAGATTGAGTCGATGACGAAAAATCCTTGACTTAAGACGTCGTGAATGAACACCAAAAATATATTGCTTCAAACTTCCCGAGGCTTGATCTGTTTATTCTTCGTTCGTACGTTCACCGAACCGTCGGGTCGGTTTCCATTCTTCATTCTTCTTTTTGTATCACCCTCAGTTATGCGACTTTGCCTAAGGCTCTCCACACACTCATGGAGATGATCTTTTTACTTCCGTCGCGCACAACAATCTCGTCCCGGTCTCGCATCGGGACGCCGGCCAGACAACCGGTTTGTGGTCCAATGACTCCACGACGAGCGAAGGGATATTTCCCGCCTCTGCGCGTCACTACAGTACGGACTAAATCCTGACGTTACTCGCTTCACCGCACGCACTAACCTTTTATTCATTTCCGTTTTCCATTCTCACCAGGTGTACTCACCCTACGAGGCTGTTTATGTACCAAACATTAGTTGTAATTTTACGCTCTGCGCGAGAGTCGAGTTGTTCAGCCAAAAAGGGGCCACCCAGCGCACCAATGCGATCGCACAATCCACAAACCACCGCTACCCGACGCCATACCCCGCCGCGCAACACCGCGACGACCCGCGCGAACGCACACACGCCACCTCGACGCGCACTCGCACCCATGATCGCCACCTCTGCGCGCGCGACGACGCCCCGCGCGGCCGGTTCGTTTCGTCGACGTCATCGATCGGCATCATCCGCCGGCGCCACTCAAAAACCGCGCTCGTTGACCGTCGTCGCCGCCAAGGGTGATGTGTACGAAAAGACGATTCCGAAACCGATTGAATTAAAGTTTCAGCGCGGAAACGACGGCGGCGCGTACGTCGTCTTCGTGCCGTCGGACCCAAAGTATGATGACTTTAAGGTTGGGGATAAGATTGAGGCGGTGAGCGCGTCTTTCGGTGATGAGATTTGGGGCGCGGAATCGTACGGACAGGTGATGTACGCCATTAAGAACAGAAACGGGGACATCTATCTCAAGATGACGGATATGGATGGTGATATCTCGGCGTTGGAGCAGAATGAGAAGAGCAGCGCTTTTAAGAATGAGCGAGCGGGCGGCAACTACGGCGCGGGCACGAAGGAACAGCAGATGAACAACTACTCCAAGAAGAGAGAGCTTGAGAACCAGAGATTAGACATGTTCGATGAGGCGATTGAGTTGTACAACTCGAAGGATTACGACTCGGCGTTGATGATTTTCGAGGAAGTCGCAGCGTTAGAACCGAAGAACTACATGGGCGACGATTTTTCCAAGACGACTGAAATCTATCGAGTGGCGCAGTACAACATTGCGTGCTGCTTCTCTCGCTTGCAAAAGGCCGATGAATCCTTGCTCGCGCTCAAGCGATGCATGGCAGCGGGATGGACGGATTACAAGAAGATTCGCTCCGATCCCAGCCTCGCGTTTGTCCAAAAGGCGGCTGGTTTCAACGAACTCATGGATCGCTTCGACGAGCCCATCTTCAACTCGAACGCGCTTGAGGCACTCGGTAAGCTCTTCAAGAAGCCGTTCTAAGCGCCCGTCGTCGGCTCGGTCATCGTTCGATGCGCGAGCGCTTAACATTCAAGTTGCAGTTGCAAGAAGAACAAGAACTTCATCCATACATATAATAACTGTTTGCCCATACAATCTAATCCGAACGACGTCATCACTCGATCGCTCTCTGTCGTTGCAACTTCAGTCACACGCGCCGACACGCGCGAGCGACGAACGTTGGAACCATGCGAACGCTCGCGATGTGCCCGACGACGACGACCGGTGTCGCGCACCGAACGCCGTCGTGGAACCGCGACGCGAGAGTGAAGAAACCGGTGACGATGACGACTCGTGGGAAAAAGTGCATCGTTCACGCGAGTGCATCTTCTTCTTCTTCGTCGTCGACGACCGATCGGTTATCCATCGCGGAACTGGCGATGACAACGAAAGAACTCGATGCGCGTCGCGATTCCGCGGCGATGCGACCGAACGCGGTGGTGGGTGACTTGGCAGCGAAGACGAAAACCGCCGTCGCGGCGAACGCGACTCCGACCGTTCCGGCGTGGGTGGCGACGCACGGAAAATCGGCGGCGATCGCCGCTGGTGCGGTCGCGGTGATTGGTGGTATCAAGTACGTGTTCGACACCCCGAGCAGGACGTACGTGGCCGGGGAAAACACGGTGGGGAACGAGTACGACGCGTGGACCGAGGAGGGCATTTTGGAGTATTACTGGGGCGAACACATTCACCTCGGGTGGTACTCCGATGAGGAGTTGGCCAAGGGCGCGGGGACGCTCTTGGGGTGTAAAGTGAAAGATTTCATCGAGGCCAAGTTTGATTTCGTGGATGAGATGGCGGATTGGAGCGAGGCGGTGAAGCCGGCCAAAGTGTTGGACGTCGGATGCGGCATTGGCGGTACGTCGCGTCACTTGGCCAAGAGGTTCGGTGAGGGCACGCAGGTGACGGGTATCACGCTCTCGCCGAACCAAGTGAAGCGTGCGACAGAGTTGGCGGCGGAACAAGGGGTGCCGAACGCGAACTTCCGGGTGATGAACGCGCTCGAGATGGAGTTTGAGGATGATACCTTTGATTTAGTTTGGGCGTGCGAGAGCGGGGAGCACATGCCGGATAAAAAGGCGTACGTGGACGAGATGGTGCGCGTTTTGAAGCCCGGTGGAAAGATTGTCATCGCGACTTGGTGCCAGCGCGAGACTCCTCCCGAGTTTACGCAAAAAGAAAAGGACAACTTGCAGTTTTTGTACGACGAGTGGGCGCATCCGTACTTTATCTCGTACGAAGAGTACGAACGTTTGTTGCAACGCACGGGATCGATGCAAACCACCGCATCGGAGAACTGGGTGAAAAATACCCTCGTTTCCTGGAGACACTCCATCTGGGTCGGCGTTTGGGATCCCTGGCCCGTCGTTTTCGCTGGACCGAAGCAGTGGTACAAGGTGGTTCGTGAAATCGTCACGCTCGAGCGCATGCACCGCGCCTTTGACTCGGGTCTCATGACGTACGGGATGATCAAGGGCACGAAAAAGTAAGGAGAGTCTCGGAGGATCGATCACACAAGATTATAATTAGGTATTTCACGCGTCTTTCCCAATCCTTTCGTTGGAATGTTATTCACATATCGAGTAGAATGCTTTACGCCTTGCTCGCCGCCTCTTTAATCTCATCCGTACCATCGACGACAGACCCCGCGACGGTCCCCATAGCCCCCGCAACGCACGCCCCCGCAACATCATCCACACTCACCGGCTCGGCGAGCGTCAACGCGATCGGCCCCGGCGCTTTCGCCGCGATCGCCTTCACTGGACCGCTTCCGAGCACCTTGCTCAACAAATCCCCGTACGTCTTCGTCACCCGCGGCGGCGTCAACGAAAACTCCTCCCCACCGTAAATAAAGCTCGGTTTGACGATGAAGTAATCCCCTTGTTGGTAATTCTTCGCCAAGCACTCCTCCGCCATCGTTTTCCCTTCAAAATACCCCTTCATCAACGGCGTCTTACCGACGACATTCGGCACGACGCTCGCCACGGATACGTACACAAAGCGCCCGACGCCCGCTTTTTTCGCCGCCTCGATCGCCCGGACGTTAAACGTCCCGTTCCCTTCCCGCATCTTCGCGTCATCCGTCCCGATGACACCGACGCAGGACACCGCGACGTCCGCGCCACGAAGCGCGTCGACCAGCGCGTCTTCCTCCGCTTGGTCCGCGAGGTTGACGCTCAGAGCGCTCTCTGCGCCATCGATGGATTTCCCAGATTTACTCACCGACGTCACGGATGCCCCGGCGTCGGCGAAACGCTTAACGACGCGAGACCCGACGAATCCCGATCCACCGAGCACGACGACTCTCTTCTTCGTCGACGTCGCGTCGTCGTTCTCGGCCGACGCGCGGGGGATCACCGCGGGAGACTTCTTCGCGTGTCGCTGATGACGTCGCGCACCGCAACTTTGTCGACGACCGACGACGACGCGAGGCGCTACCGCGATGGACGACCCCGGCATGTCGCGCAGAAAATTTTCGTTCGTTTGTTCCGGCGACCGCGCGAGCGAGCGTGTGGGGCAAGGGGAGACAGAGTCCGACCGTGCGCGCGCGCGTGGATGTATGACGCTTCACAGTTGGTTGCGCTGCATTTCGATCGAAGAATGCCGCGCGGTGGGGTGAGTGCGAGACGAGGACGCGATGGGATGGCGCGGATGATGCGAATGAATGCGTTCGGTTCGACGCATCCGCGCTCGCGCGATGACGGTCGGTCGTCGAAGAGGAGAAGCGCGGAGTGTCAGCGTCGGCGTCGTTACTTTTACACAGAGGGCGTCCCGAGAGACCCAGAGTACCCGCGACGGGTCGTCGTCACCGGTCTCGGGGTCGTCACCCCGCTCGGTGGGGACGTCGGGACGAACTGGGACGCGCTGCGTCGCGGGAAGTCTGGAACGCGGGCCATCGGGGTGGGGGACCTTCCAGAGAATGAACGCGCGGGCTTTGCGAATAAACCGGCGCCGAGCGCGAGCGCGGGCGTGGTGGCGAGAGAGGCGTACGACGGTGGGAAGTGGGAGGAAAACGGGCGGCTCGCGCGGTTCGTCGGGTTCGCGCGGTGTGCGGCGGCGGAAGCGGTGCGGGATAGTGGGTTGTTGGAGTCGACGACGGCGAGGTTGCGCGGGGAACGCGTGGGCGTGAGTTTCGGCGCCGGGATGGGTGGGACGCACGATTTAACCTCCGCCGGTGGTTTGTTGCGAAGCGGAGAGTTGAGGAAGATTGGACCGTATTTCGTGCCGAGGATCCTCGCGAACGCGGGCGCGGGGAGGATTTCGATGGATTATTCTTTTAGAGGGCCGAATTTGGCCGCCTCGACGGCGTGCGCGACTTCGGCGCATTGCATCGGTGAGGCGTTTCGGGCGCTTCAGCGCGGGGAAGCGGACGTGATGCTCGCCGGAGGATCGGAGGCGTGCATTGATGCCGTGTCACTCGCGGCGTTCGCCAAGGCGAGGGCGCTGAGTTCGCGCGGGAGCGCCAAGCCGTTTGATCCGAATCGAGACGGTTTTGTCATGGGCGAGGGCGCCGGCGTCCTCGTGCTCGAAACACTGGAGCACGCGCGCCAGAGAGGCGTAGAGAAGGTTTACGCCGAAATCAGGGGTTACGGCGCCACGGGTGACGCCCACCACGTTACGCGTGCAAGTCCAGATGGTGAAGGTGCCGCGCGTGCAATGCTCGCTGCACTTCGCGACGCGGGGGTTCGCAATTTCGTCAATGACGTCGGCTACGTCAACGCGCACGCCACGGGCACAACCTTGGGAGACGCCGCGGAAGTCAACGCCCTCCGCACCGTGTTCGGCGCCGAGCCGATCGAAAATGGCACCGTGATCACGTCATCCACCAAGGGCGCCACGGGTCACTTGCTCGGCGCCGCCGGCGCCATCGAAGCCGCCTACACCATCCTCACCCTCCACACCGGCGACATCCCACCCGCCGTCGGCCACGACGAAATCGATCCACACCTCCGCCTACCCGTCGTCGGTACCGGCGTTCGCCTCCGCGCCGACGCTCGCGCCGCCGTATCGAACTCTTTTGGGTTCGGCGGTACCAACGCTAGTTTGGTCTTCGCCAAACCTCCGCCGCTCGTTTAATCGATCGGCGCACGCATCGCCCAGATCGGCTCGGATCGGATCGCTCGAACGACCGCGAGCATGTTTTAGGAACAACACGTATAGAGTTTAGCACCAGCACTGTAATACCTCAATCGATAGGTCATAGGTAGCGGGCCGCTGCTTTACGCCGAACAAACAAAAGCCATCACGTCGTCACAACTAGACGCACCGCGCACCGCCCCGTTGGCGAAAAATGCCCGCAGGCGGCGACGACGGTCCCGGTCACATCGCCTACGCATCTTTTGCCGCGATCACGACGCTGTTTACCGCGGTACGTACGTCGTCGCGTGTATTCACGATTTGTCTTGTTTTCCAACGGTTTTTGAATCGATCCGACTGACGACGACGCTTCTTACGCTTCCACGCAGACGTGCATCGCGAGCGCGTACGCGTTAAAACGCGCGGCGAAGGATTTCAACGAACAACAGCTCGGACTCCTCGCGGCGATCGAGGCGATCGAGAGGGAGAAGAAACTTCAAGAGCGAACGCAGACGCAACAACGACGCGAAGACGGCGCCGGCGCCGACAACAACAACAACGCGACGAGCGGGCGATCGCGACGGAACCGCACCGCGGTATCGAGAGATGGATCAACGCGGGGTGGAGCGGATTACAGAAACGCCGATCGCGGGGCGCCCGGGTCGCGATCGAGGTCCATGAGTGGGAGTTGGGCCGACGTGGACGAGTTCGGCGGTTCGCTTTCGGCTAGGAGTCCGCGCGCGACGCCGGCGGCGACGCCGACGAAATCGACGAGACCGTCGACGAGGAATGCGAGGATACGAGACATTGTCGACGCGCACGGAGGGGCGGATTCGTCGGATGCGGATGATCGTGACGTATCGCTGGGGACTCCGAAGAAGCGAGCAACGACGGCGATTCAAGCGCCGGATTGGGAAGATTCTGGCAGAGAAGCGGAGACGGAGATGGAGACAGAGACGGAGACGGATGCGGATCAAGATGAAGAACGCACGCGAGTGGAGATGGTGGAGTCGCCGTCGGCGCGTAGGACGATCCAGGTTGCTACGCCACGGGTGGATGGCGTCGCGGATTCGTTCGCCGAGCCGAGCCGAGGGGATTTGGAAGAGTTGATTGGGTCTCCCTTGCCAAAGGCGCTGAGTACGAACTTGGAGATGGAGATGGAGATGAATAGAACGCCCGTGGCAATCGCCAACGCCGCCGACGGGGCGAGAGACGCTGATCTCATGAGCACGCCGAGTGGGTCGAGTCTGACGCCGGCGGGCGAGCCGACGACGCCGTTTACCGCGACGCCAGATTCGCGCACGGCGGTGGGATTAAAACCGGCGGATCGTTCGCTCGGTCGAGAGCTTTTGCAGCGCATGGGAAGCGGAGGCATTGGAGGTAACGCGCACGTGGGCGCCATGTTTGCCTCCCCGCGGATCACGAGCGCGGGCGATTCTTCTTTGCAGTACGAAAAAATCAACACGGAGATGATGGAGACGCTGGGACACGAGTGCGAGGAAGTGTGTCTCATGCTCGAATACGCCCTCTCCCTTCGCGACAAATGGCTCTTCGATGACAGCAAAAGCGCGTGCCCAATTGTCGGCTTTCCGGACAAGATACCGGACACGCTTCCGCCGAAATCCAACCACACATTTGAGATGGTGGACGGAGTCGTGCACGTCTATCATCCAAACGCTTCGGGCAAATCAGAGCTCATTCATCAACCTCCCGGAACGGCGACGCAATTCTTTCACGACTTGCACGCGCTCCTTCGCGTGCAATCGTACGGACCGTCGAAGACGTTTTGTCACAAGCGATTGCTGTTGACGGAACAAAAGTTTAACCTGCACTGCATGCTCAACGCCGACAGAGAATTTCAAGAGCAAAAGACTGCGCCGCATCGTGACTTTTACAACGTGAGAAAGGTGGACACGCACGTGCACCACAGCGCGTGCATGAACCAAAAACATTTACTCCGCTTCATCAAGTCCAAGCTCAAGCGGGAACCGCACGAACTGGTCATTTATCGCGACGGCAAGTTTTTAAACCTTAGAGAGGTTTTTGAATCCATCGGCATGACGGCGTACGAGCTCAACGTGGATACGCTCGACATGCACGCCGATAAGAATACCTTTCACCGATTCGACAAGTTTAACCTCAAGTACAACCCAATGGGTCAGTCTCGCTTGCGAGAAATCTTCATCAAGCAAGACAATCTCATTCGCGGGAGGTTTTTGGCTGAACTCACCAAGCAAGTGTGTTCGGATTTGGAGGCGAACAAGTACACGATGGCGGAGTACCGCATCTCCATCTACGGTCGTAAACCGAGCGAATGGGACAACCTCGCCGCGTGGGTGCTCAACCACAGTGTATTTAGCGAAAACATCGTGTGGATGATTCAAATCCCGCGTCTGTACAACGTCTATCACAGCAACGGGACGATGAAGAATTTCCAGCAAATGCTCGACAACATTTTTGTGCCTCTCTTTGAGGTCACCGTCGATCCATCTTCACACCCGAAACTGCACACATTTTTACAAATGGTGGTTGGCATCGACATGGTGGACGACGAATCGAAACCAGAGCGTCGTCCGAGCAAGCACATGCGGGTTCCGAGCGCTTGGGACGTCAAACACAACCCGGCGTACGCCTACTACGCCTATTACGTCTACGCCAATTTGTACACGCTCAACGCGTTGCGCGCGAGCAAAGGATTGAACAGCATCGCTTTCCGTCCCCACGCCGGCGAAGCCGGAGACATCGACCACCTTTGTGCGACGTTCATGCTCGCCAAGAACATCGCACACGGGCTCAACCTGAGGAAGTCGCCGTGTTTGCAGTACTTGTACTACCTGGCGCAAATCCCGATGGACATGTCGCCGTTGAGCAACAACTCGCTCTTCATCGACTACCACAAAAACCCGTTCCCAATCTTCTTCGCCCGAGGACTCCCCGTGACGCTGAGCACGGACGATCCACTCATGATTCACATGACGAAAGAACCTCTGGTCGAGGAGTACTCCGTCGCGGCGCAGGTTTGGAAGCTCAGCGCCGCCGACTTGTGTGAAATCGCCAAAACGAGCGTCCTCAACAGCGGCTTCCCTCGCGCGTCCAAGCGTCACTGGGTCAGCGATCACTACTGGCTCACCGGAACTCGCGGGAACGATATTCAAAAAACAAATGTTCCAAACCTTCGCGCGCACTTCCGCGAAGAAGTGCTCGAGACTGAACGCAGTCTCGTTCGCAGAGGCGTCGTGCAGGCGCGCGCCAAGGGGAGAGAAATTCGCGTCTACGGATGACTAAAATATCCTTGGTACGCCTCCAAGCTCTGCAAAGACGAGAAGAAGACAAAAAGTCAATTGTTGTAACACTGGAATTCATAATCAAACGCGCATGTCGTCCTCGTCGCCGTCCAGTCAGTCGTCCAGTCAGTCGCCCCGCGCAGCACATTCTTCACACATATATTAAACAAAATTTAGAGCTATATAATGTCAATCCGGCGTCCTCTGAGCCGTTTTCAACATCCATCCATCCGATCTTCACACGACGTCGCGTCGTACCCGTCGACGGACGGACGCCCGAACGCCCGAACGCGTCGGAATCGCACCCATTCATCATTTCCATTCCGACGAACGAACGCGCTCGGTCGTCTCGGCTTGAACGACGCGTGTGGAACACGCCGAAAAAGATTTGAAAGGGTGTTGACGACATCCGATGAGCGGCGCCGGTCCACCGTCGATGTCGTCGCTGGGATCGTTCAAACACTCGCAGCGATACGCCAACGTCGCGACGAGGTACTCGCAAAGCCGCGAACGGGAACGGAACGCTGCGGAGGAGGGACGACGGGGAACAGAACGCGAGGCGTTGTTGGACGACGCGGAGCGCGGGGGCGGTTCGGCGGAGCGGCGAGCGGCGAGCGGTAGGACGGGATGGTCGTGCGCAAAGACGCTCGGGTTGGTTGTTTTGTTAGTCATCGTCGTCGTTGTGGCGGTGGTGTATGGGACGGATGGTTTGGATGGGTGGATGACGAGGTCGGATGACGACGAGGCGGATGGGAAGACGTCGACGCGGACGGCGTCGGATTCGGCGCGCGCGAGTCGAGCGGCGCGTCGAGATGACGATGATGCGGCTTCGGTGCGTCCACCGCCGCCGGCGGAAGAAGAAATAGATGATGAAGAAGAGGTTTCTTCGTCGCCACCGCCGGCGCCAAGACGACCACCGGCACCGAGACGACCGCCGGCGCCGAGCGAAGAGGAGGAACCCGCGAGCGTCGATCCGTACGCCGTGTCGCCCACGCCGAGCGACGACAATGTTGAGAATGCTTACGACGACGGGGAAGAGCGCGATCCATCCACGGTCAATCAAGCCGCGGATGTGGGAACGAAGACTTCCTCAAAGAGCGATTTAGTCGAACGCGCAATCGAGGCGAGTCAAAGCGCCGACGGCGCGGTAGAAACAGAGGATGAGACTCCCTCCATCGCACGCGTTCCCGAGAGTAGCTTAGGTCAGGCGTTACTACGAAATAGAAGAAGTGCTCGGGCGGTGTACAAGTTTGTAGCCGACCCGACAGTCGCTCCGGGAATCGGACCAAACGTAGAGCCCGTGACGCCGAGCGAACCGATGCCGGTGCCTCGTAAAGGCGAGAACAAATAGCACCGCGCGTAGAACAGAAATTCTTTGTAAAAACACACACACACGATAAAGAACTTGTCGTTGTCGTTAGTTTATTTCAAAAATTTGCTTCATGAGTTCGTAGACGTAAAAAGAAATCGCCGCCGACGGTAAAATTTTAGCGTAATTCGGAAGTAATCCCGCGTATAACGCCCCGATGCCCTCGTTTTTCCCGACGATGTAGATTCCTTGAAACATGTTTTTATACGCGAGTTTCGTTCCTTGTTTCATCCCCGCCACTTGAATCCGTCGTTGAATCATTTCCAACGGGTACACGCCCGTTTGCGCCGCCGCCCCGGCGAGGGCGCCAAAACACATCGTCGGCGCGGCGGTCATTTTCGCCTTTTCACCAAACTGTTTCCGGTACAAGCCCTTACACGCGTCGTAGACGTAAAAGTTTATGGCACCGTAGGGCGCAACGCGCACCATGTTGGCGCCGAGTCCTTTCCACAGCGCTCCGTAGCCCTCGTTGGCGACGAGTTGTTTCCAGCAATCGCCCAAGAGCATGCCGGTGCCAGAGACGCGAGACCGAAGGGTGTCCACCGGGTGCGTCAGCGCCGTCCCGCACATGCTCGCGATGGATCCACCGATCATGCGTTGTAAACCGTCGAGCTCAGTCTGATCGCCCGATTTGATGATGTGGTCTTTGAATTTATCGTAGACGAAAAACTCCACCGCCTTGGTCGGAGCGATGCGCAAGACGTTGAGGGCGTTGCCGCGAAACAACCCCCCGGGTCCTTCGTCGCGGACGATTCGAGTGAGAGTACCAAAGAGACCACCGTCGCGAGCGATTGTGGTTGAATCGAGCATGTACTCAATCTTGGCGCGCTCGAGCGGGGCGACGACGGTTCTCGACACCCCGCCAGAGACGGCGCCGACGAGTAAATGCTTGGCGACGTCGCCGCCACCTGAAGCCGCTTTTCTCTTGCTCGCAAACGCCATGGACACGTCACCAACGTCCACGGTGGACTGAGACCAAACAGAAAGGGCTTGGGAGGCGTCCATCGCGTCGGAGAGCATTAAAAAATCCCGAAACTCGGTGAAATCAATCGCTCGCGTCAGCGTCACGAATCGCTCGTTGGATGCGTTGAACAACCCCTTTCCTTTACTAAACGCCCCTTCCCCGGCTTTGATCCTCGTCATCATCGCCTCCACCCCGGCGTCATCCACCGCGTATCCCTCTCGCATCAAAACCTTCTTCAACTGTTTCGACGTCAGGTACCCCAACCTTTCGGAATCAAACTTTCTAAACGTCCGCAGCAACTCTCGCTCGCGTCGCAACGCGAAATTCCCAAACTCTTTAAACGTCATCCTGAACCTCTTCTCGCCTTCTCCCTTCCCACGCCCGCTCGACGAATTCCCAATCTCACACCCCTCTTCCATCGTCCGACACATAAACTCCCGCACGCTCTGATCGGTGCACGGCACGCGAAGCTTACCCAACGCGCGTTTCATGTCTTCGCAGTCGACGAAACCGCTCCGCGTTTGGTCCAAGTCGTCGAATCGTCTTCGCAGCGCCTTGTACGCGTACGACGACGGATCGAGGTCATCCATGGTGACTTCCACGGGGGAATGCATTTCTGGCAACGCGTCGACCCGTCGCGCCGAGGCTGAGGCCAATCGCATCAGCGGTAAAGAGCGTCGGCAACGCTGCTGACGCTGTCGAATCGCTTCGTGGAAAAGTGCGTCATCGCCGTCGTCGCTCCACTCGTCTTCCGTCGCGGAATCCCCGTTTCGACGGCGTCGACGCGATGCGGTATCGACGCGCGCGGGTGTTGGCGCGCCGGGCGCGCCGCGGAGCGGTATCGGGGCGCGCGGTATCGGGGCTGGGGACGCGCGCATCGGGTAGATTTCGACTGGAATCGGCGGCGTGCAGTGACGCGACGCTTTACGTAACGGTTTTAGTGTCAACGTTCATTCTTGATGTTACATAGGTCTATCAGTACGTGAAGTATTACTGTCTCCATATGTCCGAGTTTTTTCATTTCATCACGTAGCATCGCGTCCGTCCGCTCGGCTGCGCGTCGTCGACCGCCGCGCCGCTTCACCCGCCGCAGTGTGGGAGCATGTTTTCCTGTAACACGTGCCCGAGACGCTGTTGCACCTGCCCGAGAGTTTCGGTGGAATCCTGGCGAGTCGCGTCGAAACCGCTGCCCTCGCCTTGACGGGGCGTCTTGACTTGGTAACCAAAATTGGTAAAGTCGGATTTGTACGCCTCGTTGAACGCGGCGAGGATTTTTGGGTCGAAACCGCTCCAACACGACCCGAGATCGGGTTTTTCCACACCGTGGTGCCACTCGTTGTAGAGATCGTCGAGGGAGATGTTGGGCTTGTAGTTGGCGCGCATGTAACTGAGAATGTTTGGTTGCGAACCTTGGCCATTCACCGTCTTGCACGTCCCGGGTGTGGACGACATGCAGTCCTCCATGTGAAAAACAGTCGTCGCGGACGCAGCCATGATGGACTGAGGGATCCAGTGCGAACCAACGCCGAGAGCTGTGGTAATCTTCGCGTTGCACGCTTTGATGCCGTCCACCGAGTATCCACCCTCCGCGTAACACTTGCGCAGCGGATTATCCACGGCAACCATGTGATTCTGCACCCAACTTTGAAACGCCTCGCAATTATGCGCGCTGTACCCCGGGTTCAACGAGTGATACACCGCCGGGGCGCTAAATGTCGATGCCCATCTAAACTCAGACTGCGCTCTGTCGTACGGATCGCGCACAATGGCCCACGAGTTTTCCACCGCCCCTACCGGCGGGGTGTGCCAAGCTTCGTAGTTTCTAAACCTATCCACGAGTGCATACGGTCGCGGTTTAGGGTGGCAGTATCCCACGCGGATCCCGAGTTTGCCGAGGGCGTTCTCGATCGTCGTTCCGCCCGCCTTCGGAATGTGCAAAAAGATTGGGTACCCGTTCCCCTCGCTCTTCGCCCCGCCGGTGACGCCTTGACCGAGAGAAGGGAGTGAAGACGCGATATCACTCCAATCCAATCGTCCGCGCGTCGCGGCGGAGCCGGCGGCGAGCAGCGCGCACGTCGTCAGCGTCGCAAGCACGACGCGACGAGAGGTGGATGGGTGTTGACGATCGCGCGTCGAAGCGCCTTCGTCGGCGTCGGCGTCCAGAGCGCTCGCGGACGCGGCGCGCTCGACATCGAGCAACGCGATTCGTTCGCTGGACATGTTTCCTCCGTTCTCTGACGGCGCGCAAGACGCGAAACGTTCGTCGCGAGCGCGGCACAGAGTGGGGCGCGCGTTTTAGTGTTGGCACCACTGGTTGAGTGCGAAATTTCTCGAGATAATCTTCCGGATGAATCTTAAAATACAGTAACAAAACGTCGCTAACATAATCTTTCACTAAGGTACATCACCATGCCTCAACACTGCGGTCCAGCGTTGTCTTGAACCACCTCGCCTTCGGGAAGCATGGCTTGAACTTGGCTCAGCGTGAGGTTAGAACCTCGTCTGTCGTCGTCGAACGCGTCACCTTGTCGCTGTGCAGGCGTCTTGACCGGGTATCTAAACTGGGAAAAGTCAAAGTCGTAGACACGGTTGAAGATGTCGAGAAGTTGAGGGTCGAATTGATCCCAACACGCGCCGAGATCGGGCTTTTGAACGCTGTCGTGCCATTCGTTGGATACAGAGCGCAACGAAACGGCAGGATGGTAATACGTTCGCATAAAGCTCAAAATGTTCGGTTGCGAACCGTCCCCTCTGGCGTGTGCGCACACTCCTTCGTGGACGCTCATGCAGTCCTCCATGCGGAAAACGGTCGTCGCGGACGCAGCCATGATGGACTGGGGTATCCAGTGCGAAGACACGCCGAGGCCACCCGCTATTTGGGCATTACACTCCTGAATCCCGTACGATGTGTACGATCTCCTCGAGTAACACTCACGAAGGGTGTTTTCATACGCCGGCTTCATCTTCTTCTCCACCCACGATGCAAACGCTCGGCAGTTTTGCGCGCTGTAGCCCGGATTGAGCGACTGAAACACCTCGGGCGCTTCCCAATTCGACGCCCAAAGAAACTCAGACTGCGCCCTCGTGTACGGATTCCTCACGATCACCCACGAATTCGGGACCTGACCCACCGGAGGAGTGTGCCAGGGCTCGAATTCATTGAATCTACTCTCTTTCTCGTACGGCCGCGCGTGACACAACCCAACTTCTATGCCCAACCTACCCAACTCGTTTTCAATCGTCGTTCCGCCCGCCTTTGGAATGTGCAGAAACACGGGCAAGCCGTGTCCTTCCACCTTATCCGCGAGTTCCTTGGTCACCAACGCTCGCAATTCTTCCGGTGCGAGCGATCCGTAGTCAATCTCTCCCAGTCTTCCGAAAGTACCGAGCGCTTCTTCGTCGCCGTTCGCTCGGCTCGAGCGCGCTTCGCTCTGGCGGACGTCGCCGACGTTTGTGACGCCTCGGTTTTCGCCGCCCACGTATCCGAAAATCGATACCGACGAGTTGGTATCGCTCCAATTCAAACGTCCGCGCGTCGCGGCGGAGCCGGCGGCGAGCAGCGCGCACGTCGTCAGCGTCGCAAGCACGACGCGACGAGAGGTGGATGGGTGTTGACGATCGCGCGTCGAAGCGCCTTCGTCGGCGTCGGCGTCCAGAGCGCTCGCGGACGCGGCGCGCTCGACATCGAGCAACGCGATTCGTTCGCTGGACATGTTTCCTCCGTTCTCTGACGGCGCGCGGAACCTTCGACGCGTGGCGCAGTGGGGTGCGGAGACTTCACGAACGCGAGGGTGTTCGTCGCGAAGAAGAAACGCGACGACGAGGGCGCGACTGAATGGTAGGCGCGAGATTTGCGATCGAACGACGTAGAGTATGAATTGATTGAAGTTTACAACGGGTACAATTCTCAACAACTTTATAGTAAATCAACGCTTGATGAGCAATCAGAAGCACTGTGGGCCGCTGTATTCTTGCAGCTCATAGCCGCGCGCGACGGTGATGTCGCGGTACGTCTCTCCGTGCGACTTGTGGTGGTGCGAAAACGAGCTTCCGCTCGCGTCGGGGTTCGACTCAATAACCTTGTACCCGAACCGTTTGATGTCGTATTTGTACAAGTCATTAAACGCGTTCAAGATGGCTGGATCGAAGCCCTCCCAGCACGCCGCAAAGTCGGGCTTCTCCACGTCGTCTGCAACCCAATCTCTGGACGATTCCTTGAGCGTAACGGCCGGATGATAGCGCTTGCGAAGGAAACGAATGATGTTATCGATGGTTTTTCCACTGCGTGCGTCCTCACACTGTCCATCCTCGACATCAAAGCAGGTTTCAAACCTGAACACCTTCTCCGCCGTGGCGAGCATGACGCTCTGCGGAATCCAGTGCGATTGAGCGCCCATACCCTCACCCAAGGTTGCGTTCGCGTCGCACATCGTCATACCCTCCATCGTGTACCCAGTCTTATCGTAGCACTTACGCGCGGGGTTATCAATCATGCCGGCAATGTTATCCCGCACGTAGTCTTGCAACGCTTCACAATTTTTCACCGAGTACCCCGGCTTGAGCGAGTAGAACAACTCCCTATCACTCAGATGGGTGGACCACAAAAACTCAGATCCAGCGCGATGATACGGATTGCGCACGATGGCCCAAGAATCCGGTACCGTGTTCGCCGGCGGCGTGTGCCACCCCTCAAACCCATTAAACCGCTGCCGCAAGTCGTACGGTCTCGGAACGCCCTGAACGTCGGGACAGTGGCAATACCCGGCGTCGATCCCGAGCACCCCCAGCGCGCTCTCGATCGTCGTCCCACCGTTCTTCGGGACGTGTAAAAACGTCGGAAGCCCGTGTCCTTCGGTGCGTCCGCCGAGATCTCGCGCCACGAGCGCTTTCCTTTCTTCGACGCTCATGTTTCCAAAGACGTCCTCCCACTTGAGCGCGCCGCCGAGAATCGCGTCGTATTTACCCGATTTCGACGCTCCCGTCGCGCCTAGGGCGCCGAGATCGACGGAGGACGACCGATGACGGGTGACGCCGGCGACAGAACCGAGTGCGAGCGCACCGGCGACGAGCGCGGCGACGTAACACCCGCGATGATGACCACGATTGGTGTTGACGGGGCGATCGAGTAACGACGCGCGTTCAGACGTCGAGACGTCCTGCGGCGCCGCACGGACGGTGGAACCCGACGACGACGTCGTCATCGGAAGTCCTTCTTCCGGTGTCATCGTCGGCGCGCGCGGTGTCCGTTCGGATCGGTCCGTTGTCGCGCGTCACGAAGTGCGGTCGGGGCGAGCGAGCGAGCGCCGTCGTCATCTTTAGTCTAACGTAGAAGTAAAGATTACATGAAGTCTCGCGCGTCTCGCGTTTGTTTGCGCGCTTCAAATGGCTAGAAAAGAATTCAATGCGTCGTTTCGGGTTTACTTTCGGCGTCTCGGCGCGCGATCGGCGGCGACGCGTAAGCTCGCCTCCTCCGCCGTCTCGCCCACTTTGACCTTCAACGCCTCGACGTGCTCCTTCCATCGTGCCTCCTCCTCCGCTTGAATCGCCTCAATCAAGCTCCCGTGCTCGACGTCTCTATCGCTCGCCGACGGCGTCAACACGCGTTCGTCGTCTGAAATCGGCGCGCCCTCACGTCTCGCTTCGGCGAACCTCTTGCGTTCATCCGCCTGCTCCCGCTCCACCACCGTGAGCGCCTCTCTCTCGTTCATCTTCCGCTCCCGCATCACCTCCAACTGTCGCCTCGCAAACGCCGTGACGTAATGCGTTCTCGTCGACTCGCAATCGATCGGATCGAACGCCGCGGTCGGGTCTCTCTTGTAGTACGCGCGCGAGAGCGCGTCCTCCGCGTACGTCAACTCTTTCGGTTTCCTCGCCCGCATCGGCCTCGGGCTCGGCCCCACACGTGATGCCGCGTCGTACCACCCCGGAGTTTCAATCACTCCGCCCCGGACGAGCCGATCGGCGAGCGCGACCGCGGCTTTACGCGATTTAGATGCGCCCGTGGCGTTTGGTCGAAACATGTCGATCGTCAGTTTCAGCGCCTCTTTCGGCGCGCGTCCACGCGTGAATCTCGACATGTCGGATGACGACGACGAAGCAAACGACGGGCGCGTCTTTACCGGTTTCGCACGTCGGCGAGACGCGTTCGAGTCGTCCGCGGCGTCGTCTGGCGTTGCGAGCGGTGGGGTTTCGGTGCGTTCGCGCACTCAGCAAAATGATACTACATAGACAAATGACAACTACAATACGATTCTGAAGGTTTTCCGCCAAAAGCGTGGACGCGCACGAAGCGCGCGCGAGCCAAGCGCTCGGCGATGCGCGCGCGTCTCCTCGCGCAAAGAGACTCCTACAAAGTATTCGTCGTGGAGACGTACGCGACGAATGATTGATCGCCAGCGTCGTCGCACACGAGCGCGCACGATTCGCCAGCTTCGACGAAGAGCACGGCGCCTGGTTCGATGCGGACTGTGCGATGCTCCGCGACGGCGCCTTCATCACTCTCGCCGTCTTCTCGAAACGCAGTGAAGTCGGCGGCACCGCGATGAACGATCCAGATGGATGGACCCTCGCGAGGGGCGACGCCATACGCGCATCCGGGCTCCACTGCGACGACGTCGAGGAGAAATTCGTCGAAAGGCGGAACGTATCTCTTCGTACACGCATCGATGAAATCACCGGTGAGAATCTCCGGAGCGCCGAGCGCGTACGTGAGCGAATCGCACAGAACATCGACGTCGCGGAACTTTGGGGTGAGACCGGCGCGAATGACGTTGTCGCTCGTCGCCATGACTTCGACGCACTCTCCGGAGAGGTAGGCGTGGGGTTCGTTTGCCGCCATGTATATCGCCTCACCCGGACGCAGGATGACGTAGTTGAGAATGTACGCGCAGAACGCGCCGACATCGCCCGGGTACTGCTCGTTCAGACGAAGAAACAATCGATCCCGCGGATCCATCGTCGTTTGGTCTTTGACGTCTTGCAGTCGCGTCTTCAACGCCTCGAGCGCACACTCCACCCTGGACTTTTCCGCCGTCATCAACGCCGTAAACACGCGCTTAAACGCAGCTTTAACCGCAGTAGTCTCATCACCACCGTCACCGCCTTGGCTCGATCTCAGCGCATCCACCGCGTCGGCATCCCCGACGGCGTCTCTCAACTCTCCTCGCGCGTCCAACGCCTCGCTCGTCGTCCTCGCGCTTGCAAACCCACTCAACGCCTCAAACCTCTCGCTCACGCACAACGCCATTTCCGGTTTATGATTATCATCCTTATAATGCTCCGGATCTCTCGCGTGTAAACTTTCCGCCAACTTTTTATCCGGGTGCGCCTGTATCGATAGCGCCGTCGACACGCTCAACGCCTTCATCAAAAAAGGCACTCCGCCGTCTCCAAACCGCGTTCTACACTTTTCCCCGAGCGTCCTTTGCGGATTTTTCGATACGTACGACGCGAGAGATTCGTACTTTTCGTCTCGGGCGTCTCCCGGGACGATTTCTGACATCCCAGACGGGTGTGTACCACACCAAAGTTCAGCGAATGGTTTCTCTTCATCAACTTTCGCATCGCCGTCAACAACATCTTCGCTTGTCGCTCGTTTCGCGTTGGCGACGGCGAGACGACGAACGGTGGAGTCCCCGACGACGCCCCAGGCGTAGTTTTGGTGTCGAACGCGGAGTTCACGCATGTTTCGGCCGCGACTGAGGCGCAGAATGAGGGCTCGCGGAACCCGGAAAAAACTCTTTTTGAAGTGACATTTCGCAGAGAGACAAGAGTACATTGTTATTACATCATCGAGCGGTGTTGGAGCTCGAGGTGAACCCAGGGGGATCGGCGGCGGAGGAGGACGATGGCAACGGGGTGAAATCGTCGCTCGTGGGCTCGCCGAGGGCGTGGAAGAGGGCGCGAGCGCCTTCGACGCGAGACGCGGCGATGAGGGCGGAATCGACGGAAAGGCTGGACATGGATTTGCTCGCCGGCCCGGATGGGGCGACGGTGGCCACCTTGATTGGGTGGAACACCGTCGGAGCGATGGACGGGACGAAGATGTCGCGGGAACGCCAGCCGTGACGGGCTTGGAGGGTGGCGGCAGTGGAGTCGTAGACGTCCCAAATGGCGCCCATGTAGGATGGGGCAAATAAGAGATTTCGGATGGCGCGGTAAAGCGCGGATTGCGCCGGTTTTGGTGCGCGCTCTGGGTCATCCATGCTTGAGGAGACGCTGTATGCAGACTGGTCGGAGTCGTCCATGCTCGAGGAGGGCCGGGCGGCGGCGATGACATCGCGAGCGTTTGCGCGAGACGAACGCAGACGCGAGAGTCTGTCGCGAATGCGACCGAGTAAGCGTCTGTTTTCGCGCGTTTCAGCCTCGGTGGTTTCCGCTTGCGAGTCCACCTTGTGTGGGGACGTCAAGAGGACCAAGATGTGGGTGCATCCGTCGTACGCTGCGGCGTGCACGGGCACGGGCTCGAGCACTGCGGCGTCGACGAGCCGATGTCCTCTGTGCACAACTGGTGAGCCACCGGCGAGCGCCGGCACGCGCGCGCTCGCCAACAGGCACTTCTTTAAGTCGTTCTCATCCGAAAAGTTATCCAGAATGACCGTCGTGAGCGTATCGAGTGAGGTGGCGACGACTTTGAGCGGCACCTCGCTCTCAATCACGCGACGCCAGTCGAGCGGACGACCGGTTTCCCCGCCCATCACCTTTTCCAGCAAATAGTGTACATTCATCGCCGGATCCGTGGAGTATGCTTGGTTGTCCGCCGTCTCTGCGAGCGTCCCGATGTCCTCCATCGTCGCCCCTTCGAGGGTGACGGACCCATTACGCGCCGATAGCTCTTCGTTTGCCCGTCGTCCGAACCGCACGAGCGGTCTCACCAAATCAATGTGTGCCTTTCTGATCACCGTCATCCTCCTCGACACGTGACGCTTGAGATCGAGGAAAGCGCCGTCACATAGATCTTCTTCGTACGCCCGTATCCCTTCCGGTTGCTTGGCGAGGTAATACGTCAGGTTCATCGCCCCCGCGCTCGAACCGTACGCCGCGTCGAAGCAGTCGTAAAACCCCTCCTCCAACAACGCCCCCAGCGTCCCAGCGCTAATCACCCCGCGCATCCCTCCGCCCTCGACAACCAGACCAATCTTCAACCCATCATTCCTCGCCCCGGGCCGGCTCTTCTCCTCCCTTCGTCGTCTCAACGCGTCGAAAACATCCTCCGTCTCTCCCGCCTTGCGTTCGAGCTCTCCCAACCGTCTCGCCACCTCCTCGTCGTGTGTCATCGACAACGGCAACGGATGCACCGATCGCACGTTCCCGCATCCGCGCACTCGATCTCTCACCGACCTCTCACACGCCGCGCGGTGTCTCCAAGTTCCTCCTGCGCCCGCTTTCTTACCCAACGCGCGCACTCGGCGCCAGTCTAGTCGCCGCGCGTTTAAAATCTGATTCGTCCATTCCGTAGACGACGACGACGTCGTCGCCGCGCTCCCCGCGCCGAACACTTTCCCCGCGTCCGCGTCCATCGTCTTCCCGTCTTCGTCATCGTTCGCTATCGCGCGCGTCATCGCGCGTCGGCGCGTCGCATCACATTTCGAAACGCATCGAAGACCGTTAGACGCGTGCCGACGTCGACGGGCACCGCGGCCCGCGTGAGAGGGGCGAAACGTCGATGACGCGCGCATCTGGCGCACCGACGCGGTCGATCGGGACGTTCGCGGCGCGGCGCGAGACGTTTCCTCTGAGCGCGCGGAGGTGTGAGGTCAACGAGTGGAAAGTGATGGCTGTTTGACGATCGGTTCGACTGGTGACGCGCGGGCGCTCGAGCGGCGTCGACGTTTTGTTTCTGTGTTTATACGAATTATATAAAAATCTGTGGCTAATACTGTGATGGTAATGGTTACGCTTTTCGCTGCTTCGTCGACTAAGTAGTGGGGGCGCCTAGAGAGAGAACGTCACGCCGTGACGCGCGCGCTTAAAACTTGCCCACAACCTTGTTCGGGGTGAGCTTGCACAAGCTCCCCGCCTTGCCCGGGACGGAACCCTTGACGATGATGCAGTCATCCTCAACGCGCATCACAGTCAACGCCTTGGTGGTCACCATCTCGTTACCCATGTGGCCGTGCATGCGCTTGCCCGGGTAAATGCGACCCGGGTTGGTACCGGCGCCAATCGAACCGTGCTGACGGTGCGACTTGGAACCGTGCGTCATCAAACCGCGAGCGAAACCGTAGCGCTTGACGGCGCCTTGGAAACCCTTACCAATGCTGCGTCCGCGGACATCCACCTTATCACCCTCCTTGAAAAGCTCAGTCGGCTTCAACTGAGCGCCAACCTCAAACGTCGGGGCGTCACGAAGGCGGAATTCCTCCAAGTGACGCATCGCCGGAGCGCCCGCCTTTTTGCAGTGACCGACTTGCGGCTTGGTGATCTTATCCTCGCGAACGACGTCGTACCCAACCTGGACGGCGTTGTAACCATCCGTCGCTTCGGTCTTGACCTGTGTGTGCGCGAATTAAACGTCATTCCATCGTCAGTCGTCGCGTTCCGGGGCGTCAACAAAGCCGTTTCGTTTCCATCCAACCTCTCCCTCGCGCGCGCGCTGCCCTCTCTAGACAGACAAGACCCTAGGGCTTGTTCGCCTTTGCAATCCACCCGCGCGCGCCCGCGCGTCGTCCGCACCGACGCCGACCCCGAAACGACGACGCGGTACGACGACGCGGTACGAAACCCATCGTCGCGCGTCGGCGTCGGCGTCATCGCGTCGTCGCGTCGACGTTAAAGTCGGCCGCCGCCGCCGGGTGGTCGTCGCGAAAAACGTCATCGTCACCCCTCTTCGTCGTGAGAGGGTGACTGACCCTCCCCCTTTTGACGAGTCATGATTCGTCAACACGAACCCCCCATGTTCGACTTTCGTCGTCGTTCGTCCGTCCCGCCGGCGGACGACCGCGTCCTTCGTTCCGTCCGTCGACGCGCGACCGCGCGCGCGACGAAACCGACGCGGAGAGCGAGAGAGAGAAAAAGAAAAACGAATTAAATCCGTACCTGCGTCACGATGTTCCCCTCGCGCACGGCGATGACGGTCACCGGCACGCACAAGCCCTCCTCGGTGAAGATTTGCGTCATGCCCGCCTTGGACCCGAACGCGCCGACGCCGGAGTCGAGGCGCGCGCGCGTCGTCGTCGTCGCCGCGCGGCGCGTCGTCGTCATCGCGGGCGTTTTCACGCTAAACTTCGGCGCGAACGCGGACGTCGTGAGGGACATCATCGTCTGTCTTCGGCGTTCGATGTGCGTCGCTCTGTGCCGAACGGCGTCTTCTTCGCCCGCCGGGAGGAGGTTTTCCCCGAGAGGGAGGAGCAGCGGCGCTCGAGCCCGACCGCGTGTCGTCCGAATGTCCGAAGAATGCGTGAGTTATTACGTCATAACCACACAGACACGACCACGTACTATCAATATTTAACTACGATAGTACCAGTGTAGCCCAGTCAGTCGTCACAAACATTTCCATCTACATACATCATCTCAATTCATACCATCTGTCTGTCGGTATGTCAGTCGGTCGCGACCGAAAAACCCGCCCGCGTGGAAAAAATCTAAATCTCGCTCGCGCCGCGACGACGCCGAAAAAGATCGCGCGATCGCGCGCTCGAAAGACGCGTGTTTAGCTTTTTTGTTCTGTTTGTATCTATATCGCGGTATGGGCGTGTAAACTACGATCACGCGAACGGACGACGCGAACGGACGGGTAAAATCGGACCCGTGGACGCGTTGGGCGACGCGACAGACCCCCGCGCGCGGTTCGGTTCTGTTCTGTTCGCGCGCTGACGCTGGCGGGTACTCGAAAGGTTTCGGTCGGCGCGGGCGGGCGTTCGGTCGGCGCGTCGGTCTGCTCGCTCGTTCGGTCGGTCGAGAAGGCGGTCGAGAAGGCGGTCGAGAAGGCGGGACGCGCGCGTCGACGGGAAAAAAACGCGGCGTCGACGAATCGGCATCCACCGATTCGTTAATCCATCCATCCGTCGCGCCGAGGACGACGCGGACGGTTCGTCGGGTTCGTCGCGGGCGCGGGTCGACGCGGGGTTCGACGGGACGGAGGGACGGAGGTGAGTCGCTCGTCGTCGTCGTCGTCGTCGGTCGACCGGTCGACCGATCGAAAAGAAAAGGCGACCAACGCACCCGACGTGAGGGGGTACTGTAGGGGCTTCTGACGGGTCATAACTCGTGGATTTGGGTCGGAAGACGAACGGTTCGGAGCGAGGGAACGGCGAAGCGGTCGTGACCCGGAGGAGACGAACGCACCGGACGGAGAAATATGGAAGAAATGCCACCGCGGCCGACGTCGATGGACGATATCATGGCGAGACGACGACGGGAAGGGGGGAGTTTGCCGATGCGCGGGTTCACGGTGGAACCGTCTTCGATGACGTGTTCGACGGCTGCGTCGGAGGCGAACGGTGGTAAACCGGTGCGAGTGATGCTTCCGTTGAGGACGACGACGGAGGATGGAACGGGTTTGATTGATGGCGAGGGTTTGAGCGCGCGCTTGGAGGCACTCAAGAGCGTAGGGGCGCAAGGCGTTATGGCGGACGTGTGGTGGGGCGTCGTCGAGTCGCGAGCGCCGAGATGTTACGAGTGGCGGGGATACCTCGAGCTCGTTCAGCGAGTGGCGCGAGTTGGGATGACGATTGATCTCGTTTTATCTTTTCACGCTTGCGGAGACAGCGTGGGTGACGGCGAAACGACGATTAGCTTGCCGGCGTGGGCGATTGGAGAAAACGCCCGGGAGAACATGTACGCCGACAAGCGAGGCACGGTGACGGAGGATTACCTCTCGCTGTGGGGAGACGAAACAAGAGACGTGCGTCGCGGCGACAGATCACCATTAGAGTGCTATGGGGATTTCATGCGCGAGTTTAAGCGCGTTTTCGAACACTTTTTGACTGGACGCGCGCCGACGATTTCTCAAGTCATCATTGGCACGGGTCCGTGTGGCGAGCTCAGGTATCCGAGTTACAGAACCGGTAACGGGTGGTTCTTCCCCGGCACGGGTGAGTTTCAATCCTACGATGAGCGGGCGAGGATGAGTCTGGCGTACGAAGCGGCGGCGTTGGGTAGGCCCGAGTGGGGAAGGCATCCGCCGGCGGATGCGCCGAATTACAATTGCGATCCTGAGGGTCGGCCCTTGCATCCGCCGCGCGCTTCTACGAGCGCTGAGGACGAACCGCACGCCAAGAGACAGCACACGCTACCTGTTAGTACGTCCGCATCGAGTCTCTCGAGCGCGAGCTTCTCGTACGCGCCCGAAAGCGCGTCGAGAGGTTTCTTTGCCACCGACGGCACTGGATCGTGGGACACGCCGTACGGCAAGTTCTTCCTCACTTGGTATAGTCGCGAACTCGTCGCGCACGGCGAGCGCGTGCTCGAGATTGCCATCAAGGAGTTTGCTGGAGTCGATTCCGCGCTTGGTATCAAACTAGCTGGCATTCACTGGTGGCACAACCACCCGTCTCGCGCCGCGCAATGCGCCGCCGGTTACTACAACGCGATTCACTCGAGCCGCAGCATGAATGACATCTCTGAAGAGGAGGCCATGATAGCCCGTAGACCGTCTCCCGGTATTAGAAAAGTGCCCGACGATGACAAACCGTCGAGCACGATTCCAACGATCGAAGACGAACGCACCATGCTCTCGCATGAGCCGCGCGGGTACGCGCAGATTGTCGACATGTGCGCGCGCTTTGGCGTCGAGCTCACGTTTACGTGCGTCGAGATGCGAGACACCGAACACGATCCGAGCCACATGTGCTCTCCAGAGGGTTTGCTCGACCAAGTCCTGCGTACCGCCGCAGCGCGTGGCGTCAAGGTGCACGGCGAAAACGCCCTGTCGAGATTTGACACGGAAGCCTTTTCGCACATTCTCAGCGCCTACGGTCGAGGAGGCGACTGCGACGAAGCGGGCGCGCCCTTGTCAGCCAAATCGGCGAGCGGGTCTGTCCAAAGCTCCTTCTCCGCGGATGACACCGTGATGCTCATGGATGCCGCTTCGGTGCAAGACGCCTTGAGCGATTCCAACGTGAGCGCGGGTGCGTACGCGGACGCTTTAAAGTCGTTCACGTATCTGCGTGCGGATGACGAACTCTTTGAACCCGCCAACTTTGCGAGGTTCGCCAACTTTGTCAAACGCATGTCGGGATTGCCGAATTGACCTTCTGTTTGTGGTTGCTGCTGTTTTTTACAAAGCGCCATCGAGCACTACTAGAAATAAAGACATGTATGTACGACTACCACCACGTTGTAAGACTTACTCTCTTCTCTGCTCGCGATTTCCGAGCCAACGCACCATGAGCACCTTCTTCTTGCCGCTCCCAAACGCCTTTACAAAGGCTCTATTCAACCGCCCGAACGCGTCATCCACCTCCCGCTCGATGATTTTCGCGTAACCATACTTTTGGTACAACCCGATCGCCGCCTCGTTATCCGCGTCGACGTGTAACGCGATCGCCGCGGGCTTTGGATCCATCCTTCCCGCGTACTCATCGCACGCCTCGAGCAAACGCGCGCCGACACCCCGCCGTCTACAATCGGGCAAAACCGCCATACCGGACAAATACGCAAAGTGTCCCTGTTCTGTCAATCCTAAAGCTTCTGGAACCCGCTGCACGAGCGTCTCTTTGCTCGCTTTCGGCCCGTACGCCGGCAGACGCGTCAGGTCCACGCAACCGACGACTTCCTCCTCTTCGCCCCGCGTCGTCGCCTCCAACAGCGCGAACGCCTCCCCAGAGTACCGTATCTTCCGCACCATGCCGTCCAAAACGGCGACGCCGTCGTCCCCGAACGCGCGCGCGGTGACGTCGGCGCATCGACGCAGCGAGGCGACGAGCGCGTCGCCCTCGCCCGATACTTGACCCACGCGCACGTCTGCGCGATCGTCCTTCGTTTCACCGGACTCCGCGTCGACGACGCCGACGACGACGACGCGACGAGGGGTCGCGCGCGAAGCCGCGCGCGAGCGCGAAGAGACGCGCCCCGGTCGCGCGGTCGCGCGCCGAGGCGCGAGCGACGCCGACGCCATCGTGTGCCGTCGCCGCGAGGGCGAGTGTGACCAACCGGTGATACTGTACAGTCATCAAGTCGATGGTTTATAAAAACTGATATCTCATTCACATGCAAACAGAACTAAAAATCTTACACTACGTGACGCGACTCGAAGCACCACGCGGGGTCGGTACATCGACGCGACCCGAGGACCCGCTCGACCCGCGCGCGCGGGCGCGCCGAACCGAGCGACTCATAAAATTACACACATTTCATCCTCTTCACCCTCCCGCGCCTCTACGCATCGTCCGCGACGACGACGACGACGGCGTCCGGCGCGTCGTCCGCGTCGTCGTCGCAACGCACCGCGACTTGGTGCTCCCGCCCGTCGGGTCCCCGCACGGCGAACCACCCGTTCGTTTCCGTCGCCGACGCCGCCGACGCCGACGCGCGATTTCCGCCCACCCCCGCGCTCGCCGCGGCTAATAATTTCCTCCTTCTCGCTCGCACGCTCAGCGCCACGAGCGCCGCGACGAGCGCGAGCGCGCCGGCGACGAAACACGCGATCACGCGAACCGTCGCGCCGCGGTCGACGACCGAGTCAACCGTCCCGCCACGGTCGCAATCGGATGACGACGACGTCGCGTTGTACTCGCGCGACATCCCCGACCGATCGCGCGTTCAACCGAGACGCGAACGCACGAAAAAAATTCCTACGTTTCCTCCGCGCGTTCGCTCGCGCGCGCGTCCGCGGACGACCCCGAAGCGCGCGCGCGATGCGCGACGCGCGAAAAAGCGCGAAAAAGGAAGAAAACGCGTTTCGTCGACGCGCTTTTGTCCGAACGACCGTTCGGTCGCACGTCGACGCCGCCGACGAGGCGAGGGGAATCTCACGCGCGCGCGGAGTGAAACGAAAACAACCCGCGCGTTCCCGCGCGCGCTCGGCGACCGGCTCGCGCCGCCCGTGGACCGCGCGCGCGGTCGTCTGTCTCGCGAGCGGGTGTCGGAACGGAAAGGGCGCGTCGGTCGTGGTGTGGGTCGTCGGTATCTTTGGTATGTGTATACAGTGTTAAATATGCGTTTCTGGTTTATAAACCGTCGCGCACGCTCTGAAGCGCGCGACGGCAGAGACTGACCCGCGCGGGGCGGGGGCGTGGACGAGACCGACGACGACGACGACGACGACGAGCGCGATGTCGGCGATGTCGGCGATGTCGGCTTCGGCTTCGGCTTCGGTTCGTCCCGCGCGCGAGACGGGAACGACGACCGGCGCGTCGTCGGTGTCGAAAAAGATGCGCAAGATGACGCGCCGATGCGCCTCGTTATCCTCCTCAACCGCGTCGTCGTCGTCGTCTGGCGCGCTCGTCGATTGGTTGAGCGCGACGATCGGTGACGCGTCGTTGCCGTCAAAGATTCGAGTGACGGATCGCGGGCGGGCGTTCGGGACGCGCGGGGTGGAGGCGGTGAGAGACTTGCGTCCGGGGGAGACGCTCGCGCGGGTGCCGTTCGGGTTGACGCTGCGAGGAGAGTCGGACGGTGACGACGGCGAAGACGCGTGGTCATCGAGGATGGCGATGGAGATTTTAGAAGAGTTACACGCGTCGACGTCGTCGTCCTCTCCGTCGTCCACGTCGGCGTACGATCGATCGGTGTGGTTGTCGTCGTTGCCGCGACCGGCGCCCGAGACGCCGCCTTTGGATTTTAGCGACGAAGAATTGGCGATGATTGAAGACGAAGACGTCATCGCGGAGGCTCGAGCGGTTCAGGCGGTGCACGAACGAGCGTGTGAGGCGTTTGCGGATCGACTGGCGGCGATAGGGGCGACGGAGGAGGATTTGAAGTGGGCGACGAGCGCGGTGCACTCGCGCGTCTTCGCTAGGAGAGACGAAGCGACGGGAAAGACGACGAGGATCCTCGTCCCAGGGGTGGATATGTGTAACCACGGGGGACCGGATGGGTATAACGCTATTGTTCGGATCGTCACGAGTCCGGAGACGTGTCAAGGGTTGAGCGCCACGGAGGAGATTGCCGACGTTTCGGCGCGCGACGCCGACGCTGAAGAAAAGTGTTTCTTCGAGCTCGTCGTCGATCCAGACGGCGAAGGCATCGAAGCCGGGGACGAGATTCTCATCTCGTACTCGAACACGTTCCCGAACGAACCTTTTCTCCTATACTTTGGCTTTGTGCCATCGAACAACCCGAACGACGCGTTCGCCCTTTTTCGAGGCGGCGTCGACGATTTGATTGCGCACTGTCGCGACGTCCTCAACCTCGACGTCTCAGACGACAAAATCGACGCCATTCGCGCCATTTTCGGCGAGAATGCGTCAAAGCCAATTTCATGTACCATGAATTCCGTCGATGCCACCCTCGTCGAGGCGTGCGAACGCATCCTCAACGTTCCCTGGATTGACGTCGTCGGCTCTCGAGCGCAAAGCGTCCTCACATCCGGTCAAGTCTTTTCCACGAAGATTCGCCAAGACATTGCGATTTTAGACGACCCGGCCGTCTCCGAACGCGTCAAGCTCGCCGTGAGGTACCGGTTGAACAAAAAAGCCATCCTCATCGCCCCGCTCGGGCAGAGTTTAGATCAGTATTATAAAAAATAGATCCGCGTCGCGTAGCCAGTTTGCAACAACCAGTTCTCAATTCCTCCGTCTACACACCGCGCCTCCTCGCGCGTCGACGACGCTTCGTCCACCGGGTCACGCGACCGAAAGAAAAAGAAAAGAAGAAACAAACCACTCCGCGCGTCGTCTCTTCATTTCGCGCTCACGACGAACAATCTGACGAACGATCCAATCGACAATCCAGTCGTCATGGCGACAACACCAAACGTCGAATTGCGAAAAACCAAGTCTCGTTTGGAGATGATGCCGTCGGATAGAGAACTCGCGGCCGAGTTGGCGACGAGCGGCGACGACGACGATGCATTCGGCATCGGTGCTCGTAGCGACGCGGGGACGGATGACCCGGACGCGATGGTGGCGACTGCGAATACGGTGAAGTCGAAACCGAAGCGTTCGCACTGGGTCGGACGAACAGTGGACGGTTACGCCGTGACGGGCGAGTTTTGGGATCCAGAGACCGGGGACACGTGGTTATTGAGGAAAGACCCAAAGTTTGAGCGAGAACATTACCTTAATTTGAGTACTGGAGTGAGAGAGGACGCAAAGGAGGTGCGTTGGGAGGCGGTGTACGTTCCAGAAGCGGGCGTGGACGCACAGACGCACGACGACGAGGAAGACGAGGAAGACGTGGGAGAGAAGTTTGTTAGCAAAACCAATGGACAAGTTTACATCAGATATTTCGATAACGCTAGGGAGGCGTACTTTTACGTGGACGAGGCGGGGGAAACGAGCTGGGATCATCCGGATGGGGAGTTGGAGGAGTTGATGCTGGGCGCCGGAGCGCTTACGCCCGCGTTGCAGGCGTTGAAGCAACAATTAGTGAGCGAGGGGCCCACGGAAACGAAGATGATATCGCGGGAGGAACACACCGACGCCAAGTTGGGTAAGCTCATGCTCGTGGATGAGAAGTGGATGGAGAAACACCCCCCCGCTCGGGCGGTTCCGCAGCGACCGGCGGATTTTACCGGGGTGTACGGCGACGCCGATAGATACTGGGATCCCGATGGAGACACGTACTCGGTTGATAACAACGAAGGTTCGGAGCCCGGGTGCAACGAATTCGACGACGCGTACAGCGCGCTGGAAGAACTCGATCGATACTTGTCCGCGGTGGATATGGCTACGCCCGACGATTTGCTTCCACTCAACGTCGGCAAGGCTATTTACGACGACATCTTACAGCTTGTCTTCGAGAGAACTGAGGAGGAACAAGACTTTTACGTTGCGGAACAGCGTGCGAAGCGAGGTGTCACGGATTACAGGGCGTTTACGGCTGGTAAAATTATAGGGAAACGCACGCTTGACCTCTCAAAGGCGCCGCAACTCGCAACAGATATTTCGTACGAGAAGGCTCGAGCGGCTCAAGCGGCGGAGATATCTCGACAGCGTTTGGAGTTCAAGACGGACGAATCTCAGGGGACCAAAAACGTGCGAGAAGCTGTCTTCAGCAGACTCCTCTTTGCCATGGATGGAAAGCTCAGCACGGATAGCGTGACTCTGCAACGCATGGAGACGTTCGTTCCCACAAAACATAAACGCATCGATGAAGTCGTCGGTTATCAGGGCCATCAAGCAGTTTCCGGCGATGAAAGTGGTTCTCTCAGCGGCGTCCCTACGGCTCAACCGCAAAAATACACCACCGCTGGCGTTGGCGCGACGCACGAATCAGATAAGCTCACGTTCAACGCCTCTGGCTCGTCTTCAGATTCCGACAGTGACGGATCACGCGACGGTGCCGTAGTGGCTGCGCCATCTCCACCGAAAAAGCGTAGTCTATTTTCCAAATTCTTCGGCAAAAGGTCCAAATCACAGGCGAAAGCCAAGGATAAAGCCGAATTGGAAGAATCTGGGTTCGTCGCCCCATGGGAACGAAGTAACAGCGGCGCGATCCCGGCACCGAAAGTTAGCACCAAAGAGCTCCACTACTCGGTTGGAAACCTCAAACTCTCCGATTACGCAAGTTCAGATTGACCGGGAGTTGACTCCCGTTCGTCCTTGCCATTTGTACAGAAGACACCTCTGTAAAACTACACAACCATATTCCGCAGTCAATCTCTTCACTCTTCGCCTCGCAAATCCCACGACGAACGCTGTGTCAACATGCTCGCATCGTTCCACGCGTCGTGCACACTGACGACGTCGTCGTCGTCGTCGTCCGCCCTTCTCACGCGTCGCGCAACGCGACGAAAGTCAACGACCAACCCCCCTCGCGCTCCCGTGCTGAGAGCCTCTCGAGATGGAACAGATTCCGCGTCGGTTTCGTCGTCGTCGGAACGCGCACAGGTTCCATCCGTCGGCGTGCATCGCCGCGCGATGCTCGCCGGGACGTTCGCGGCTTGTCTCGCGAGGGACACACCCGCGTCGGCAACGTCGAACGGGGTCATCAGCGACGCGTGGGAGCGCGTCGTCGGCGCCGAAGCCGACTTGCGGTTCCCAGACGTCTTCGAGGGTAATTGGCTCGCCGTCTCCCGAACTGTCCGCGTCGAGGCGCCACAGGGAATGGATTTAATACGGGATAAATCGGCGTTCGGTCGGTTGAGCGCGGAAACGGCGAAGGATGCGCCGGCGTTCAGCTACCCGGTTCGGTTTACTCGCAACGGACGAGGCGACGTCGTCTTTGATCGAGCCTTTAACGTCCGAGCGCTCGCCGAAGCGTCGGCGTCTGGCGGTAAAGGTGCCGTAGACGGTGAGATTGAGTGGGACATCGACGACCCGAACGTCTTGCGATTAACGACAAAGGATGGATTGAGAGTTTTCTACAAGGTTACCGCGCGTTCGCTCGAACGCGACGACGACGCGCGTTCCATCGTCGCCTCCGAGCTCGCCCAAGTCGTCCTCGACCGTCCGGATTCCCCCAATCCCACGGTTAAATCCACTCGAATCGTCACAAAGTACAAATGGAGAACTCCCGAGGAAGCCGGCGACGGTCCAACCATCGTGGCGACGCAGACGGTGTACGAGTACCTCACCGCTCTATCCGGCGACGACGACGCGTTTATCCGATCCGCCGGTAAACCCGTCGAGATCGACGCCTATCGCATCGCCATGTCCCCGTGGCCGCTCTGACGTCCCCGTTCGTTCGTTCGTCGTGCATTCATTTAGCGCGCCTAGGCAGTAGTACCGAGAACATTCAACTCGTTTCGTTTAGCTTCCAAAAGGTGTCCAGTGCCAAAGTCTCTGCGAAAACCCAAAAACGAGCGCCATTCAGCGTCGCGCGCGCGTGCGAGAGACGACGCACCCGCCCGCGCGAAACACCCTCGACACGAAAAATGTCCGTCGCGTTCGCGCGATGCGTCGTCGCACCGGCCAGCCGAGGAGGGGCGCGCGCGTTGTTTAAGACGACGACGAAACGAATGAATCAGCGCTCCTCGGCGCCGGCGTCACCGACCATGCCGCTGATGATGATGCGACCGACGCACGCGCGACGCGCGACGACGACGGCGACGACGATGTCGGCGTGCATCGGACCGGGACGGATGGATCGCAGCGCGATGCGGGTGGATCGCACGACGTGCGGCGGCGGTGGACGACGCGTCGGGACACTGCGGGCGGTGAGAGAACCAGAGGCGTCGGCGTCGGCTCGAAGCGCTTCGACGGTTTCAACGACGACGAACAAGAAGAAAACGGACGTGCCGACGTTTCAAGATGCGATTTTGCGGTTGCAAGAGTACTGGAGCTCGCGTGGATGCGCCATCGTGTTGCCGCATAACACGGAAGTTGGGGCGGGGACGATGAACCCGGCGACTTTTTTGCGCGTGTTGGGTCCAGAACCGTGGAACGTGTGTTATCCCGAACCCTCGGTGCGTCCGGACGATTCTAGGTATGGCGAAAACCCGAACCGGGTGCAGAAACACACGCAGTTTCAGGTGATTATGAAACCGGCGCCGGAAAACGTGCAAGAGTTGTATTTGGGATCGCTCGAGGCGTTGGGTATCGACACTGGGGCGCACGACGTGCGCTTTGTGGAGGACAATTGGGAGTCGCCGGTGCTCGGTGCGTGGGGTCTCGGATGGGAAGTTTGGATGGATGGAATGGAAGTGACGCAGTTTACGTACTTTCAGCAGGCTGGGTCTCTTAAAGTGGCGCCGACGGCGGTGGAGATTACGTATGGTTTGGAGCGAATTCTCATGGCGCTTCAAGGCGTGGATCACTTCAAGGATATCGCGTACAACGACATGATGTCCTACGGCGAGATGCGATTGCAGGAGGAGTACGAAATGTCCGTGTTTAACCTCGACGAGGCGAACGTTGAGGCGCACCGACAAAAGTTTGACATTGCGGACAAGGAGGCGCTTCGCATGCTCGAGGCGAGGCTTCCGTTGCCTGCGTTTGACAACTTGCTCAAGGCGTCGCACGCGTTCAACGTACTCGACGCCCGCGGTGCCGTGGGCGTGACTGAGCGACAAAAGCTCTTCGCGTCCATGCGCAAGCTCGCGAGAGAGACTGCGCAACTCTGGGTGGCGCGTCGCGAGGAGTTGGGGTACCCGCTCGGCCAAGTGGAGGCAGCCGAGGGCGTGTCTCTGGTGGACAAGACTGGTCCGCTTCCGACCGCCGCCGCCGACTGCGTATTGGAAATCGGTACCGAGGAACTTCCTCCGCAAGACGTGACGTCGACGGCGCTTCAGTTCCGCGACGCCATCGACGCCTTACTCGCCGCCGAGGGGCTCTCGCACGAGGGCGTGACCATCGGCGCGACGCCGCGTCGCTTCGCTGTGCAAGTCAAGGGCCTCAGCCCAGGACAAGCGGATGTCGAGGAGCGTGTGCGCGGTCCGCCGCTCAGCCGTGCCTTTGAAGAGGACGGCACTACTCCGTCCAAGGCTGCGCAAGGCTTTTGCAAGAAGAATGGCGTCGACCCGAGCGCGTTGGAGAAGGATGGCGAATACGTGTGGGCCGTGGTGAAGAAGGAGGGTCGATCCGCCGTCGCCGTGCTCGAGGAAGCCTTGCCGAAGATTGTCTCCGGTATCACTTTCCCGAGAGCCATGCGTTGGGCCACGGGCTCTGAGGCGGCGTTCTCGCGCCCGCTTAGATGGCTCTTTGGCGTACACGGCGATCACCACCTCACCTATGAGGCGCTCGGCGTGCACAGCGGCACGACGACTCGCTTGCTCCGCACGCGTGGTGACGTCACCGACACGTACTCTGTCGCGAATGCTGCTGAATACTACTCTTTGATGGCGAAAGATTCCATCCTCATCGACTTTGACGAGCGCATGACGAAGATTTGGGACGACGCAAGAGACGCAGCCAAGTCTGTCGGGGGCGTCATCCCAGAGTCTGCTGCCGAAGGCTTGCTCGAAGAAGTTGCCAACCTGGTCGAGGCCCCGAACCTGGTCATGGGTACCTTTGACGAGTCCTTCTTGGTGCTTCCGAAGGAAGTGCTCGTCATGGTGATGAGAAAGCACCAGCGTTACTTCCCGGTGGAAGCCGCCGACGGCAGCCTCATGCCGTACTTTATCACCTTTGCCAACGGTCCGTGCGATGAAGGCGTTGTTAAGCACGGAAACGAAGCCGTGTTGCGCGCTCGTTACGAAGACGCCAAGTTCTTCTACGAGACCGACTTGAAGAAGACGTTGGCTGAGTTCAAGCCGGAGCTCAGCGGCATTACTTTCCAGCAAGAGCTCGGGAACATGTTGGAGAAGACGACGCGCGTCGAGGGCTTGGTTCCGGACGTCGCCGCCGCGCTCGGATACGGAAGCGACATCGTCGGACCGGCGACTGCCGCGGCTGGTTTGGCGCGCGCCGATTTGGCCACGTCCATGGTGATGGAACTCACCGCTTTGGCGGGTACCATGGGTCGTCACTACGCCCAAAAGGAGGGCCTTCCAGCGGATGTCAGCCAAGCCATCTTTGAGGCGTGCTTGCCGAGAAGCGCGGGTGATTCGCTCCCGCAAACGCCGGCGGGCGTCACGGTGGCTGTTGCCGATCGTCTCGATACCCTCATCGGACTCTTCGCCGTGGTAGGTGGTCCGAAGGCGTCTGCAGATCCGTTTGGCTTGCGCCGCGCCGCGTACGGTTTGGTGCAAACCCTCGTGAGCTCTGGAGCGACGTGCGACATCCGCACCCTCATCGAGCTTGCCGCCGCGAAGCAACCGGTCGATGTCGCCGCGGAACGCATCGATGAGTGCGTCGTCTTCATTACCCGTCGCCTCGAACAGCTCTTCATTGACGCCGGCAACGACGTCGAGCGCGTTCGCGCGGTGCTCAAGGAGCGCGGTACCAATCCGGCGCTCGCTGCGTCGTCCATCGCCGAGCTCTGCAGCGTCGACGCGACGTCTCTCGAGACGTGCATGCGCGTGCTCAGTCGTCCGACGAGACTCGTCCGGGGTAAGATGGATGCGGATGCGGACCTCACCATTAACGAGGCGAGCTTTGACTGTGACGAAGAGCGCGCGCTCTTCGCCGCGTACTCCGCCGCCAAGGCCAAGGTTACCGAAGGGTGCTCGGTGAATGATTTGGTCTCTGCTGTTTGCGAGATGGATACCGCGGCGACGGCGTTCTTCGAGAACGTCTTCGTCATGGCGGAAGATGCCGAGCTCAAGCGTAACCGCATGGCGCTCTGCCGAGCTGTGGCGGATCTCCCCGTGGGCGTGGTTGACTTTGCCGAGCTTCCGGGCTTTTAATTCTTTTCCTTCTTTTAGTATGCGCGAGCAGCGGAGTGTTTTAATAGTATACAAGCATGTTTCATGTTACAACAGTTGTTCGTTAAGAGAGTATCGTACGGTACGCGAACGCAATGTTCGTCCGCGTGTGTGAGAAATTGACAAAGTTGTACAAGTTGTGTTTCTTTAAATGACGTGGAGCTTTGACGTGTCCACGGAATCCACCTTGAGTGCGTGCACCTCCAGATTCAAGTCATCGAAAACAATCGCGTCATCGGTCTCATCCCAGCTCTTGCTCGGCGATGAGATGCGCGAGCGCGAAACCTCGACAATGTCGCCCATTTCGAGTTGAATAGAGTCCATCGCGGCCTCATCAACAAACGTCTTGTTGACGCGAACGCTCGAGATGCGGTAGAATTCGCTCGAACGCGCCCCGCCTGGAATGTGCTCGTCTTGAAGCTTGAGATCGCTGAGCGTCGCGCCCGGCTTGAGCTCTCGCACCGCAACGGCGCCGTCAACCACCGTGATGATGTAGTTTGGCGAGTTGTCCTGCGCATCGCACGATCGGCAAAACGCGCCACTCGTTTCGTGGTAGCGGCAATCCGACGCGTGATGCGGGAACATGCACGGGTTGAGGGCATCGCTGCACTCCACTGCGTTCGCCACGCGCGTCGGACGGATCTTTTGCTGATCATCGAGCTCGTTTTGCCACGTGAGCATGAAGCGAGCCCACTGAATTTGCTGTTCCACCTTGGCGCTCGTCGGAGACTTTTCACTCTCCTTGTAGCGCCAGTGTGCGGCGACGCCAAACTCAGCCGTGCGGTGCATGGTGGCGGTGCGGATTTGCACCTCGAGCGTGTTCCCAGTCTCGTCTCGGACGACGGTGTGTATGGATTGGTAGCCGTTTGACTTTGGCTCGGAGATGTAATCCTTGACGCGACCGTCGACGGGAGTCCAGATTGAGTGCACGAGGTCGAGCATCTCTCTGCACGCCCGCTCGCTGTCAATCGCCTCCTCGGTGTCCGGCAAAATGATTCGAATCGCGCGAACGTCCATGATTTCTTCAATTTTTTGATGCTTGGAGAGCATCTTTTTGAAGATTGAATAGACTGACTTTTGGCGTCCGCACAAGTCGACGACGTCTGCGTTTCGGGAGACAAGCTCGGCGTCGAGCCTCGAGAGGGCGGCGACGATGGACTCTCTCTTACCGAGCGCCTGGAAGATTGACGCGTACGCCTGTGGATTCATCCACTTGAAAGCTAAATCTTCGAGCTCATTCTTGACTGTAAAAATGCCCAGGCGAGCGGCGAGCGGCGCGTGAATGGCCAGCGTCTCGTCGGCGAACGCTTGCTGTTGAGACAGCGGCGCGCTCGACAAGTTGCGCATCTTGATCAATCTCGCGGCGAGATTGACGATGACGACGCGAGCGTCCGTCATGGCTAAGAGCATGGCTCGAAGCTGCGAGCGCTCGTCGAAATCTAGAGCGCGTCCTGAGGCGCGGTGCAGCTTGGACACTCTAGACACCTTGGCGACGCCCTGCACCATGTTGACGACGTCGCTCGAAAACTTGGCGCTCAAATCCTTTACCGTGTAAGACGTGACATCCAGAGTATCGTGCAACAACCCGACTGAGATGGTTTGGGCATCCATCCCAAGCTTGGCGAGCGCGATGGCGGTGTCCACACACTGCTCAAAGTGCGGGCCCAAACCCGGCCCGGCGTGGCTTCGCGCCGCAAACTCGTACGCGCTCCTCACCGTCGGGTCGACGAAAACATCCGGCGCGGCGAGCATCGCGCGCTGGTACGCCTCTCCATCGAAAACATCCGCAGCGATGCTCTCGCGCGCGGTAAACTCGTCGCCGTCGGAATCCCCAGTCAATTCGGCGCGAAGCATCCCAATCGGCGGTTTCGCGCTCGAGTGGTCCCCGCTCGTCTTGTTCCCGACGTCAAATCCAATCTTCACCTGCGCCGGTTCACTGCTCACCGTGCGCACGAGCGGCGGATTCGCCGGCCGCGCGACGGGTGACGCCCCACCGACGCCGCCGAATGAACCCGCCATCGACCGTCTCCCGAGAGACGTCCCCGCGGTCGGGCTCTCGCCGTACGCCGGCGGCTTCCGCGGCGTTCCCGGCGACGCGCTCGTCGCCGGCGACGACGCCGCCGCCGCATAAAATCCCCGCGGACTCATCGGTGGCACACCGCCTCCCGATCCAAAACTCCCTCCCGGGCTTCTTCCGTGGTGATGGTGCGCGTGCGCCGCTCGCACCCGTTCCCCAAACTCCCTCGACGTGTTCGACGCCTCAATCGTGTTATTCGTCTGGTTCCTCGTCGAGCTCGGGGAACCGCTCAAAAACTTGGTCGTCGTCGCCCCAATCATCGCGACGGACGCTCCGTCGTCCGGGGAAGCTCCCTACCGTTCGGTCGACCGACTGACGCGCGGACGACAGACAGACAGACAAAGCGTAAAGGTCGGCACCCCCCCGCGGCCCTAAACCCTTTCTCGAGTCCTAAACCTCGAGTCACGACCCGTCACTCACGAGGGGACAGTGACAGCAGTAACTAACACCCGGGTGTTACACCTCTGGTCGACAAGATCCAGCGCGTCGCGTCCCTTGGACCGAACGACGACCGCTCGACGGACGACGAACGAACGCCCGCTCGACGACGACGACGACGAAGACGAACGCGGGGAACCCGACTCGCCCCTCGCTCCCGCGTTTCGCACTTCACGCGCGCCCGTCCACGCGCCGGCGTCGACGCGATCCCGGTCTACTAAACGACGACGACGAAGCGTCCGAACGTTCGTTGGAAAACGGAACGCGCGTTCCTAAACGACTGGTCGTTCGAGAGAGACGCGCTCGCTCCCGCTCCCGCGTACCGAACCGCGGATCCGAAGAACAAGAACAGAACAGAACGGACCGATCGCGTTGCCGGTCGCGTCCGATTGTGCCGACGCGTCGCGCGAACGAACGGACGAACGGCTCGTGTGCGAGATTAAATTAAATTTCAAAGGGGGTGCCGAGTCGTCGTTTTCCCGCGCTTTTTTTTTAATGCCATTAACACTGTTTATACATACACTATTTGGCAATGACACATGTTTTTAATGACATTAAGACTGTTTATACATACACGACGTGCCACGACAGACAGACGTTCCGAACAGAGCGTGCAAACGTGGATGCGAAGAGACACCCGTTTTATGTGGGTGTATACT